>Ga0207952_1000277_pt1 | contig 48972 bp, 43 predicted proteins | sample SubbioR12Aug_8Ca_FD_184831 | JGI IMG/M metagenome (GOLD analysis project Ga0207952, IMG submission 184831) | Serpentinite rock and fluid subsurface biosphere microbial communities from McLaughlin Reserve, California, USA - CR12Aug_8Ca (SPAdes) | ecosystem: Environmental > Terrestrial > Deep... | reverse complement strand
CGAGGATCGCACCATCCGCGAAGGCGACATCGTCAAGCGCACCGGCACCATCGTCGACGTGCCGGTGGGCAAGGGCCTGCTCGGCCGCGTGGTCGACGGTCTCGGCAATCCGATCGACGGCAAGGGGCCGCTCGCCACCACCGAACGCCGCCTCGTCGAGGTCAAGGCGCCCGGCATCATTCCGCGCAAGTCGGTGAACGAGCCGATGCAGACCGGCCTCAAGGCGATCGACTCGCTGGTTCCGGTCGGCCGCGGCCAGCGCGAGCTGATCATCGGCGATCGCCAGACCGGCAAGACCGCCGTCGCCATCGACACCTTCCTCAACCAGAAGACGATCAACAAGGGCACCGACGAGAGCCGCAAGCTCTACTGCGTCTATGTCGCCATCGGCCAGAAGCGCTCGACGGTCGCGCAGATCGTGAAGACGCTCGAGGACAACGGCGCGCTGGAATATTCCATCGTGGTCGCCGCCACCGCGTCCGATCCGGCGCCGATGCAGTTCCTGGCGCCCTACACCGGCTGCGCCATGGGCGAGTATTTCCGCGACAACGGCATGCATGCCGTGATCGTGTATGACGATCTTTCCAAGCAGGCGGTGTCGTACCGCCAGATGTCGCTGCTGCTGCGCCGCCCGCCGGGCCGCGAAGCCTATCCCGGCGACGTGTTCTATCTCCATTCGCGGCTGCTCGAGCGCGCCGCCAAGCTGAACGAGAAGAACGGCTCAGGCTCGCTCACCGCGCTGCCGATCATCGAGACGCAGGCCGGCGACGTCTCGGCCTACATCCCGACCAACGTGATCTCGATCACCGACGGCCAGATCTTCCTCGAGACCGAGCTCTTCTATCAGGGCATCCGTCCGGCGATTAACGTCGGCCTGTCGGTCAGCCGCGTCGGTTCGGCGGCGCAGATCAAGGCGATGAAGCAGGTCGCCGGCACCATCAAGCTCGAGCTGGCGCAGTATCGCGAAATGGCGGCCTTCGCCCAGTTCGCCTCGGACCTCGACGCCTCGACCCAGCGCCTGCTGGCCCGCGGCCAGCGGCTCACTGAGCTCCTGAAGCAGGGCCAGTACGTGCCGATGGTGATCGAAGAGCAGGTCGTGTCGCTCTATTGCGGCACCCGCGGCTTCCTCGACACGCTTCCGGTGGCGCGGGTCGGCGACTTCGAACGCCAGGTACTCGACACCTTGCGCGCCGAGGGCTCGATCCTGGCCTCGATCCGCGACAAGCGCGAGATCACCAAGGAGACCGACGACAAGCTGAAGGCGTTCCTCGCCGACTTCGTCAAGAAGTTCGCCTAGGCCTTCGCAGGTTTTCGATGCCCAGTCTCAAAACCTACCGCCTCAGGATCCGAAGCGTTCAATCGACGCAGAAGATCACCAAGGCCATGAAGATGGTGGCCGCCGCCAAGCTGCGGCGCGCCCAGGAGCAGGCCATGGCGGCCCGGCCCTATGCCGAGGCCATGGACAAGATCCTGGCGTCGCTTGGAGCGAGCTTCAAGGGCGGCACCGGCCCGCGCCTGCTGGCCGGCACTGGCTCCGACAAGGTCCATCTGGTGATCGTCGCCACTGCCGATCGCGGCCTGTGCGGCGGCTTCAACAGCACGATCGTCCGCGAAGCGCGGCGCCACATCCGCGCGCTGCTGGCCGACGGCAAGACGGTCAAGATCTTCTGCGTCGGTCGCAAGGGCCGCGAGCAGCTGCGCCGCGACTTCAGCAATCACATCGTCGAGACGATCACCGATCTCGGCCGTCCGCGGCTGTCGTTCGGCGACGCCCACAAGGTGACGGCGCGGGTCATGGAGATGTTCGCGGCCGGCGAGTTCGACGTGGCTTCGGTGATCTTCAACCGCTTCAAGTCGGCGATGACCCAGGTCGTCACGCGCCAGCAGCTCATTCCGCCGCCGGCCCCCGAGGCCGCCACGACGGCCGCGCCTGCCACGATGGGTGGTGCGGTGTACGAATTCGAGCCCGACGAGGCCGAGATCCTGGCCGACCTGCTGCCGCGCAACCTCACCGTTCAGATCTTCCGCGTCCTGCTGGAAAACGCGGCAAGCTTCTACGGCTCGCAGATGACGGCGATGGACAGCGCCTCGCGCAATGCCGGCGACGTGATCAAGAAACTGACGCTGCAGATGAACCGCTCGCGTCAGGCCTCCATCACCAAGGAACTCATCGAGATCATCTCGGGCGCCGAGGCCGTCTAGGCCGCGCGCTGCCAGCAATCGAAGGAAAGGGATCCGTCATGGCTACCAACAACATCGGCACGATCACCCAGATCACGGGCGCGGTCGTCGACGTGCGCTTCGACGCCGACCTGCCGAACATCCTGAACGCCCTCCACGTCAAAGCCGACGGCCGACTGATCGTGCTCGAAGTCGCCCAGCACCTGGGTGAGTCCGAAGTCCGCACCATCGCCATGGACACCACCGACGGCCTGGTGCGCGGCGAGAAGGCGGTCGACACCGGCAGCCCGATTCAGATGCCGGTCGGTCCCGAGACGCTCGGCCGCATCCTGAACGTCATCGGCGAGCCGGTCGACGAGCGCGGCCCGGTCGGCAACAAGAGCACGTTGCCGATCCATCGCAGCGCGCCGGAGTTCGTCGAGCAGTCGACGGAAGCCCAGATCCTGATCACCGGCATCAAGGTCATCGACCTGCTCGCGCCCTACGCCAAGGGCGGCAAGATCGGCCTGTTCGGCGGCGCCGGCGTCGGCAAGACCGTCACGATCATGGAGCTGATCAACAATGTCGCCAAGGCGCACGGCGGCGTGTCGGTGTTCGCCGGCGTGGGCGAGCGCACCCGCGAGGGCAACGACCTCTATCACGAGATGATCGAGGGCGGCGTCATCAAGCTCGACGGCCCAGGGTCGAAGGTGGCGCTGGTGTACGGCCAGATGAATGAGCCGCCGGGCGCGCGTGCCCGCGTTGGCCTGTCGGGCCTCACCGTCGCCGAGTATTTCCGCGATGCCGAAGGCCAGGACGTGCTGTTCTTCGTCGACAACATCTTCCGCTTCACTCAGGCGGGCTCCGAAGTGTCGGCGCTGCTCGGCCGCATCCCCTCGGCGGTGGGCTATCAGCCGACGCTGTCGACCGACATGGGCGCGCTGCAAGAGCGCATCACCTCGACCAAGAAGGGCTCGATCACCTCGGTGCAGGCCATCTACGTGCCCGCCGACGACTTGACCGATCCGGCACCCGCCACCTCGTTCGCCCATCTGGACGCGACCACGGTGCTCAGCCGCTCGATCGCCGAGCAGGCGATCTTCCCAGCCGTCGATCCGCTCGACTCGACGTCGCGCATGCTCGACCCGCGCGTCGTCGGCGAAGAGCACTATAATGTCGCGCGCTCGGTGCAGCGCGTGCTGCAGCAGTACAAGTCGCTGCAGGACATCATCGCCATCCTGGGCATGGACGAGCTCTCCGAAGAGGACAAGCTGGTCGTGACTCGCGCGCGCAAGATCCAGCGCTTCCTCAGCCAGCCCTTCCACGTGGCCGAGGTCTTCACCGGCACGCCCGGCGTGTTCGTGAAGCTCGAGGACACCATCAAGGCCTTCAAGGGCATCGTCGCGGGCGAGTACGACGACCTGCCGGAATCGGCCTTCTATATGGTCGGCACCATCGACGAGGCCGTTGCCAAGGCCAAGAAGCTCGCGGCCGAGGCGGCCTAAGCAGATGGCCAAGGTCAACTTCCGGCTGGTCATGCCCGAGCGCGAGTTGCTCGCGACCGAGGCCGACATGGTCGTGGTGCCGGGCAGCGAAGGCGACTTCGGTGTCCTTCATGGCCACGCCCCCCTGATCTCGACCGTCCGTCCGGGCGTGCTCGAGGTTTTCCAGGGCAGCAAGGCCGAGCAGCGCTTCCTGGTGGTTGGCGGTTTCGCCGAGGTAACGCCCGAACGGTGCACGGTGTTGGCCGACGAGGCGCTGCCGTTCGAGACGGTCACGCCCGAGCAGCTGGCCGAGCGTGAGCGGGCCGCCGAACGGGAACTTACGGACGCCGCGTCCGACGTCGAAAAGGCCACGGCCCAGAGAAACCTGGCCATTGCCAAGGACTTGCGGCGGGCCCAGGCCTACTACGCCAGCCGCTGATTCCTGGGTCTTCCCCGGATCCTTTCCGCGCAATTTTCGTTCAGATGTGCACCTACCGGCCATTGCAAGCCGGGCCTGGGGCCGCTTTATTACGCTTACGCGACTGTCGCCGAGGGTTCTCAAGCATGGGTAACTGGACACTCGAAACGATCGCCTGGGATCGGTTCGACGCGTCAAAGGTCGATCCGGAGATCCTGCGCAACATCAAGGCCGCGGCCCTGGTGGAGCGGAACGGCAGCGACTACGGCGTCTACCTTGCCCGCGTCTTCGCAGACGACCCGCAGTTCATCGAAGCGGTGGATACCTGGGTCGTGGAAGAGGTCCAGCACGGCATGGCGCTCGGTCGCTGGGCAAGGCTGGCCGACCCGACCTGGGATTTCGACGCCGCCTTCCAGCGTTTCCGAGACGGCTACAAGCTTCCGCTCGATGCCAACGACTCGGTGCGCGGCAGCCAGGCCGGCGAGATGATGGCACGCTGCATCGTCGAGACCGGCACCAGCTCCTACTACAGCGCCCTCAAGGACGCGACCGACGAGCCGGTGCTGAAACAGGTCTGCGCCAAGATCGCCGCCGACGAATTCCGCCACTACAAGCTCTTCTATGGCCATCTGCGCCGCTGCCTGCAGCGCGACCGCCTGAGCCGCTGGAGCCGGCTGCGCATCGGCTGGGGCCGTCTCAAGGAGAGCGAGGACGACGAACTCGCCTATGCCTATTTCGCGGCCAACGAGCCGGCCGATGCGGTCTATGACCGCGAGCGCTACATGCGAGCCTATGCTCGGCGCGCCTATCCGCTCTACCGCCAGACCCATGTTCAGCGCGCCATGGCGATGATTCTGAAGGCGGTCGGCCTGCAGCCACAGGGCTGGCTGAACGGCCTGCTGACCCGGGCCGGCCTGTGGTTCCTTCGCCGCAACGCCAGCCGTCTTGCTGCCTCGGGCGCCTAACCCTCAGTCGACCAAGTCGGCGAATTCTTCCAGGACGGCCTCATAGACCGGGCGCTTGAACGGCACGATCAACGCCGGCAGGTCGCGCGCCGGCACCCACCGCCAGGCTTCGAACTCCCGGTCGTGCGCGTCGATATCGATGTCGGCATCGGTACCGGTGAAAGCGAGCGCGAACCACTTCTGCGCCTGGCCATGCCATCGGCCCTTCCAGTGGACCGGCCGCTGGTCTTCCGGCACGTCGTAGGCGATCCATGTCGCGCTCTCGCGCAGCAGCAGCGCCTTGTTGGTTCCGACCTCCTCCTTGAGTTCCCGGCAGGCGGCTTCGACCGGCGTCTCGCCGTCATCGACGCCGCCCTGCGGCATCTGCCAGGCGTCGGGTTGCTTGGTGCGCCGGCCGGCGAAAACACGACGATCCGAGGCGATCAGCATCAGCCCGACATTCGGGCGGTAGAGCTCGGGGCGGCCCGCCGTCATGGGCGAAGCTGCGCCGGCTGGACACCGAGGCGCGCCATGCAGGCGTCGCGGCACTCGAAGTGGCCGATGATCGGCACAAGTGACACGACAGCCGGCGTCGGCCGCCGCTTGTACCAGGTCACGATGGCGTCGATTGCCGCATTGTCCGGCTGGACGACGCCAAAGGCGTGCCTCGGCATTCGGTCAGGGCCGGTTTCGCCGATCCAGGCGACGAGACGATCGAGGGCTTCGGCGACGCCATCGCTTGCAAGTTTGTAGTCGAGAATACTGGTACTGCGTGCATAGCCCGCACCGAGCTCGACAGAAAGGCGGTGGAGGATCGCCGTGTCCGGGGTCGGATTGATCTCGACCATGGCAAGGCCGCGATCGGCGATCTCCTTGATCAGCGGTCGGAGCGTTGCCTCCGATTGCGAGACCGGCCCCGGCGAGCGGATGACGAAGCCGACATAGCCTTCGCCGCGCGCCATCGCACTGCGCAGTCGCCGGAGATTCTCGGGCGTGTCGGCTGAGGCCTCGATCGGCCTGATGCCGCGTTCGGCGAGACCGCTCGGGTCCGTGGTGGGCAGCATGAGGTAGCTTTCGTGACCGCGCTCCCGTGCTCGCTGCAGCCAGCGCGGCAGGTCGGGCGTGCCCGGCAGGAAGCCGAGGCTCACGTCGCCGGGCAGGTCATCGATGGCGCGCTGCATCAGCGGTTCGCTGGCGCCGATATTGATCATCAGCAACCCGACGCGGGCGGGCGGGCCGGCAGGGTCGAAGCGCCGCGAATGGGCGATCCACGGCATCCAGCCGTCGGGCGAGATCTGCGGCAGTCGAAGTCCGTCGCCGGTCACTTCGATCATGCCGGCGGCTTCGGCTGGTGCCAGGGTTCGAAAGACGGGTGGCGGCTTGGCCGGCAATTTGAGCGAGCCGGTCCAGCGCGGCGACGTCACCGCAGGTTCGGCAGCTTGCGGCGCGTCACTGCCTGCTCCGAAGGCCAGTAGGGCGGAAATGGCGACGAGGCCAAGAACGAGCGCGTAGGCGGCGATCAGGCCGCCACGCGTTCGATATCCTGCCTGTCTCTTCCAGACGGTCGCCACGGCGTCATCCCGCCGCTGGCGGCTCAGTTGCCGCGGTTGCTGTAGAGCGAGATGCCACGGATCAGGTCGGCCGCGCGCAGGAGCTGGTAGTCGGCCACGGCGTCCTTCGGCGGTTCGTCAGGATCGCCCGACGGCGTCGGCGGCGTACTCGCAGCCGGCTTGTCGTCCTTCTTGTCCGCCGGCTTGGGCTCGGCGGGCTTGGCTTCGGGCTTCGCGTCGCCCGGCTTGCCGTTCGGATTGGTGATCGAGCGGCGCAGGTTCTCCTCGCGGAAGCTGCTGCGCTGCTGGATCGCCTCGATCTTGGCGGGCTCGACGTCGATGTCGGGCTTGATGCCTTCCTTCTGGATCGAGCGGCCCGACGGCGTGAAGTAGAGGGCGGTCGTGAGGCGGATGGCACCGCCGCCGGTGACCTGCATGATCGTCTGCACCGAGCCCTTGCCGAAGGTCCGGGTGCCGAGAATGATCGCCCGTTTGTGGTCCTGCAGCGCACCGGCCACGATCTCGGAGGCCGACGCCGAACCGCCGTTCACCAGAACGACGATGGGCAGACCGCCGGTGACATCGCCGGGCTTGGCGTTCCAGCGCTGCACGTCCTCGCTCTTGCGCGCCTTGACCGAGACGATCTCGCCCTTGTCGAGGAAGGCATCGGACATGGCGATCGCCTGGTCGAGCAGGCCGCCTGGATTGTTGCGCAAGTCGAGAATGTAGCCCTTGAGCTTGCTGCCCGCTTCCTTCTTGAGCTTCTCGACGGCGTCGAGCACGCCCGAGGTGCTTTGCTCGGTGAAGGAGGTGACGCGGATATAGCCGATGTCGCCGCCTTCCAGACGGTAGCGCACCGACTTCACCTTGATGGTCTCGCGGGTGAGCGAGACGTCGAACGGATCCTTGCCGGCGCGGCGGATCGAGATCTTGATCGGCGTTCCGACCTTGCCGCGCATCCTTTCGACCGCTTCCTGCAGCGTCAGCCCCTGCACCGGCTCGCCGTTGAGGGCGAAGATCAGGTCGCCCGGCATGATGCCGGCCCGGGACGCGGGCGTGTCGTCGATCGGCGACACCACCTTGATGACGCCGTTCTCCATCGTGACTTCGATGCCCAGCCCGCCGAACTCGCCCTTGGTCTGGACCTGCATGTCCTTGTAGGTCTTGGGGTTCATGTAGCTGGAATGCGGGTCGAGCGCCGTCAGCATGCCGTTGATGGCATTCTCGATCAGCGTCTTCTCATCGGCCGGTTCGACATAGTCGCGCCGGACGCGCTCCAGCACGTCACCAAACAGGTTGAGCTGCTGGTAGAGCTCGCTCTTGTCACCGCCGGTGGCCTTGGGGTCGGCCTTGTCCTGCGACCACGCCGGCAGGGCGATGGGGGCGGCGAGGAAAGCCAGGATCGCGGCGGCCGAAGCGATGCGCAGATGGGTCATTGGATTGCTTTCAGGAACGTCGCTGGCCGGCATCGGACAGGCGACTCGGGGGTTTCGAACGTTGAGGCGAAGATACAGGGGGCTCTTTGGCAGGATCAAGGCGCAGACGGGGCACGGCGCATCACAAATCAGGCGGAAGCCGCGGAGACGGCATGCGGGGCGGCCAGAATCGCCGGTCGCGACGCCTCCGAAAGCAGCGATTTGCCGGTCATTTCCGTGGGCTGCGGCACACCCATCAGCGAAAGCAGCGTGGGGGCGACATCGGCCAGCTTGCCGTCGGCAAGCGAATGGATTGCCGCAGGGGCGTTGAACAGCAGCGCCGGCACCCGATTCAGCGTGTGCTGGGTGTGTTTCTGGTGGCTCGTTTCGTCGAACATCTGCTCGGCGTTGCCATGGTCGGCCGTGATGAACAGGACGCCGCCTGCCTTCTTGACCGCCGACATGAGCCTGCCGAGGCAGGCGTCCACCGCTTCCACCGCCTTCACGGCGGCGGCAAGGCTGCCGGAGTGACCGACCATGTCGGTATTGGCGTAATTGACCACGATCAGGTCGAACGTGCCCGAGCCGATCGCCTCGACAAGCTTGTCGGTCACTTCCGGTGCGCTCATCTCGGGCTTCAGGTCATAGGTCTGGACCTTGGGGGAGGGGACGAGAATCCTCTCCTCACCGTTGAATACGCGCTCCTCGCCGCCGTTGAAGAAGAACGTGACGTGCGCGTACTTTTCCGTCTCGGCGATGCGGAGCTGCCTGAGGCCGGCCTTCGAGATCGTTTCGCCCAGGCCCATCTTGATCATTTCGGGCGGGAACAGTGCCTTGAGGAAGGGGTTGAGCGCGGCCGAGTACTCGACCATGCCGACGGCCGCGGCGAACTTGGCGAGCCGGGGGCGCTTGAAGCCGTCGAACATCGGATCGAGTAGCGCCGTCAGGATCTCGCGGGCGCGGTCGGAGCGGTAGTTGAACATCAGGACGCCATCGCCGTCCCTCATTCCCGCATAGCCCTCGATCACCGTCGGCTTCACGAATTCATCGTCGAGGCCGGCGGCGTAGGCCTTGTCGATGGCTTCGGTTGGAGTCTTTGCCCGCTCGCCCTTCGCGTCGACCATGGCCTCATAGGCAAGTGCTACGCGATCCCAGCGCTTGTCGCGGTCCATCGGATAGAAGCGGCCGGAGACGGTCGCGAAGCGGATCGGCAGGCCGGCCTTGAGCCCGGCTTCGACGTGGGCGGCGCATTCGAGTGCGCTGCGCGGCGGCATGTCGCGACCGTCGAGGAAGGCATGGATCGCCACCGGCACGCCCGCCGTGGCGATCAGGTTGGCGAGCACGATCAGGTGGTCCTGGTGCGCATGCACGCCGCCCGGTGAGGTGAGGCCCATCAGATGACAGGCGCCGCCCGTCTTCTTCAGCCCGGCGATGAAGTCGGTCAGCACCGGGTTCCTGGTGAGCGATCCGTCCTCGATGGCGTTGTCGATCCGCGGCAGGTCCGGTACCGCGACGCGACCGGCGCCGAGATTCATGTGGCCGACCTCGGAGTTGCCCATCTGGCCCTTGGGCAGCCCGACAAAGGTTTCGGATGCGTCGATCAGGGCCTGCGGACAGGTCGCGACCAACCGATCGTAGTTGGGCGTGCGGGCATCGAGGATGGCGTTGTCCTTGGGATCGGGGCGATGGCCCCAGCCGTCGAGGATGCACAGAACGGCGGGGCGCGGACGAGACGGCCCCGCCATCAGGAGGACTTCCCGGGCCGCGGACGCTCGTATTCGACGGCGTTGAACTTGTTGGGGCAGTTGAGGTCGCGCGGATCAGTGTTGGGATTCTGGTCCGGCACTTCGATGGCGCAGAACACGAACTCGCCGCGGGGCTCGCCGTCGATGCTGATGTCGTAGGTATAGGTGCCCGGCGGATCGCCTGGAATGATGCACCATGAGCGCTGCAACACACCGTCCTGCACGGTCTCGAGCATGCGCGTCGTCGCCCGCGTCTTGTCGGCGCTGACCTCGGTTTCGGGGCCGGCGATCACCTGTTCGGCCGGTTTCGACGTCGTCAGTACCTCGGTGAGCGACACGACACGGTTCGGCCCGCCGAGATACATCCGCCAGCCGAAACAGGCGCGGTTGAACAGCAGCGGAATGGCGTTGGTCTCGTAGTGGCGCTGCTTTCCGTCCGCACCCGAGATCGACACGTAGGGAACGTTGCGCACCGGCTTGAACGCCGGCTTCGTGGACGGAGCGGTCTGGGCCAGGGCGGCGGAAGCCACGACCAGGGCGAAGGTGGTGAGGGCGGCGGCGTGCCACCGGGAAGGGATGCGCATGGATGCCAATGTAGCCCCGGTTTTTCGTCAGAACAGAGGCAAAATAGACGCGATTTCAGGCCCCCAATTCACGCCCGGTGGTAGGGGTGCCCGGCGAGAAGCTGCTGGGCGCGGTAGAGTTGTTCGGCCAGCATGGCCCGGGCAAGCAGGTGGGGCCAGGTCATGGCGCCGAAGGAGACCACCAGGGCGGCTCGTTTCAGCAGCGGTTCGGGGTGGCCATCGGCGCCGCCGATCAGGAAGGCGATATCGGACACGGAATCGTCACGCCAGCGCCCGAGCTGGCCGGCGAAGGCCTCGCTGTCCAGCACCTTGCCACGGCGATCGAGCGCCACGAGGACGGCCTTTGCCGGCGCTGCCTCCAGCAACAGCTCGCTTTCGCGCTGGATCATCTGGACGGGTGGCAGCTTGCGCTTCTCCTCGAGTTCGCGGAGCGCCAGCGGCCAGCGAATGCGGGCGGCGTAGTGCTCGTAGAGATCGCGCTCCGGCCCGCGCGGGGCGCGGCCGATGGCGGCGATCAGGAGTTTCACGCCGGCTTCTTGGGACGCCGGGTGCGGGCGGACCTGGCAGCTTTGGGTTTCGCCGGCTTGGCGTCGGCTAGCTCTTCCTCCAGAGCCCACATCTTTTCGAGGGCGTAGAAGGTGCGTGGCTCGGGACGGAAGATGTGGACGACGACGTCGCCACCATCGACCAGCACCCAGTCGCCGGTCTGCTTGCCTTCGACCGGGATGTAGCCATGGCCTGCCTGTTTCAGCCTGTCGGCCAAGTGCTCGGCAATGGCCACGACCTGGCGGTTCGAGCGGCCCGAGGCGATCACCATGTAGTCGGCGAAGGCGGACTTGCCCTTGAGGTCGATGACGACGATGTCCTCGGCCTTGTCTTCCTCCAGCGAGTGGCGGGCGAGGGCAAGCAGCGCAGTGGAGGCCTTGCTCCGGTCGGGAAGCTGGCGGGCGCCCGTGGAGGAATTTGGGTCGGAGATGATCGTTCCTTTCGCTTTGGCTACGTTCGTTCGGGTCTTTCGTGGCCGGATGGCGCGGATCGCCGTGGCCGAATGGCCGTCCAGTCGGCTGGGGATAAAGCACCAGGCCGGCGGTTCGCAAGAGGCGAGGCGGCGCTCCTGACCGGCCGCCAGCCGATAACGCGAGAAGGCGCGCGGGGCTGCGGCGGCAAGCGCGGGATAGCCCCAGCCCGGCCGCGCGAAGGCGGCGATCGGGATCGCGGCGAAAAGGTCGCGCCAGCCCAGCCAGTGCACCAGCTGGGGCAGAATGTCGGCGCCCATCAGCCAGACGAACTGGGCACGCGGGTAGAGCCGGCGGAGCGCCCGCACCGTGTCGAGCGTGTAGCGCGTGCCGAGCAGCAGTTCCGGGGCATCGACCCGGATGCGCGGATGACGGGCGAGCTGGCGCGCACGCGCCACGCGGGTCGGCAGCGGCTCCATGCCGTCGTCGCTCTTCAGCGGGTTCTGCGGCGAGACCAGCCACCACACTTCGTCGAGACCCAGGCGTCGCAACGCTTCCAGGCTGACGTGACGATGGCCTTCATGGGCGGGATTGAATGAGCCGCCCAGGAGGCCGATGCGGCGCGTCGTGTCGCGCGGCACGCCGGGCATCGGATGGTGCGCGGCACTCAAGCGATGTCACTCACGGGCGCAAGGTGCCCTTGCCGCGCACGATGTTCTTGTAGGTGGTGAGCTCGACCAGGCCGACCGGTCCGCGGGCATGCATGCGGTTGGTCGAAATCCCGATCTCGGCGCCCAGGCCGAACTCGGCGCCGTCGGCGAACTGGGTGCTGGCGTTGTGCATGACGATGGCGCTGTCGACCTCGCCCAGGAAGCGTTCGGCCGTGGCGGCGTTGTCGGTCACGATCGTCTCGGTATGCTGGCTGCCGAAGTCGGCGATATGCCGGATGGCACCGTCGACACCGTCGACCGTGGCGACGGAGATGACCGGCGCCAGATATTCCGTGCGCCAATCCTTCTCCGTGGCGGGCAGCGCCTGGGCGTCGCGCTTCCGCACCTCGCCGTCGCCGCGCACCTCGCAGCCAAGCTCGTGCAGCCTGGCCAGCACGGGCATCAGGTGGGTGTCGAGCGCGGCGCGGTCGATCAGCAGCGTTTCGGCGGCGCCGCAGACGCTCACGCGCCGCATCTTGGCGTTGGCCACGAGATCGCGCGCCATGGCGACGTCAGCGTCGCGGTCGACATAGACGTGGCAGATGCCGTCGTAGTGGCGCAACACCGGCACGCGGCTTTCCTCGGTGACGCGGTCGATCAGCGAGCGCCCGCCGCGTGGCACAATGAGATCGAGCCAGTCCATGGCGCGCAGCATCTCGCCCACGGCGGCGCGGTCGGTGGTGGGCACGAGCTGCACGCAATCCTCGGGCAGGCCTGAGGCGGCCAGCGCACGGCGCAGCAGCTCGACGATGGCACGCGAGGAGTGGAAGCTGTCGGAGCCGCCGCGCAGCACCACGACGTTGCCCGACTTGATGCAGAGCGCGCCGGCATCGGCGGTGACATTGGGGCGGGCCTCGTAGATCACGCCGATGACGCCGATCGGCACGCGCACGCGGCTGATGACGAGCCCGTTCGGCCGGGTCCATTCCTCGATCTTCGCGCCGACCGGATCGGGCAGCGCCACGATATCGTCCAACCCTCTCGCCATGGCCTCGACGCGGGCATCGTTCAACAGCAGGCGGTCCTGCAGGGCAGTCGTCATGCCGGCGGTCTGGGCCGCGGCGATGTCCTTGGCGTTGGCGGCCAGGATCGCGGTTTTTTCGCCGCGGATCAGGCGGGCAGCCTCGGCAAGCGCGTGATTCTTGGCCCCGGTCCCGGCCGTACGCAGAGCGACGGCGGCGCCCTTCGCGCGGCGGCCGAGCTCGGCCACGATCGCGACGGCATCCTCGACAGGCTTGGTTTGCACGTTCATCGGCCGCTCCAGTATGCCCTGCCGGAGCTTACTCGACCACGAGGTCGTCGCGATGGACGATCTCGTCGCGGCCACGGAAGCCCAGCAGGCGCTCGATCTCGGCGCTCTTGCGACCGGCGATCCGGCGGGCGTCCTCGGCGGCATAGGCCACCAATCCGCGACCCAGAAGGCGGCCGGCGCGATCCTTCACGTCGACCACGTCGCCGCGCTTGAAGTCTCCGTCGATTCCCGTGACACCGGCCGGCAGCAGGCTCCTGCCGGCCGACAGCGCTTTCACGGCGCCGTCGTCGACGGTCAGTGATCCGGCGGTCTTGAGCGACCCCTTGATCCACTTCTTGCGCGCCGACAGCGGCGACGCCTCGGGCAGGAACCAGCTGCAGCGCGTCTTGCCGTCGATCAGGGCGCCGAGCGCGCCAACCGAGCGGCCGTCGGCGATCGCCATGCGGCAGCCGGCGGCCATGGCGATGCGGCCGGCCATCAGCTTGGTCACCATGCCACCGTTGGACATGTTGGAAGCAGCACTGCCACCCATTGCCTCGATCGCGGGCGTGATCTCGCGGATCTCGGGAATGAACGTCGCGGAGGAGTCGCCGCGGGGATCGCCGGTGTAGAGGCCGTCGATGTCGGACAGCAGCACCAGCGTGTCGGCGGAGATCATCTCGGCCACGCGCGCACCCAGCCGGTCGTTGTCGCCGAAGCGGATTTCATCCGTGGCCACAGTGTCGTTCTCGTTGATCACCGGCACGGCTTTTAGGCCCAGCAGCGTCGCCATGGTCTGGCGCGCGTTGAGATAGCGGCGGCGCTCCTCGGAATCGTCGAGCGTCAGCAGAACCTGTGCCACCGTGATGCCGTGGCGCGCCAACGCCGCCTGATAGGCGTGGGCGAGCTGGATCTGGCCGGTGGCGGCGGCGGCCTGGCTTTCCTCGAGCCTCAGCAGACCAACCGCGAGTTTCAGGTGGGTACGGCCGAGCCGGATGGCGCCGGACGACACCAGCACCACCTCGCAGCCGGCCTTGTGCAGGCGCGCGACGTCGTCGGTCAGGGCATTCAGCCAGTCGCGCCGGATTTCGCCCTTGGCTTCATCGACCAGGATCGAGGAGCCGATCTTGACGACCAGCCGTTTCGAGCTGGCCAGCGCGGTCATGCCGCTTCCTTAGTCGTATCGCGCTGCTTCTCGACCAGCTTCAACAGCTCATGGAGCAGGGGCTGGACGCCGTGGCCGGCGACGGCGGAGATCACGTGCACCGTCTTGCGGCTCGCCTTGGCGAGCTTGGCGCGCTTGGCCTCGATGTCCTCAGGAGTCATGGCGTCGGTCTTGTTGAGCGCCACGATCTCCTTCTTGCGCGCGAGATTGCCGCCGTAGGCACGGAGCTCGGCGCGCACCGTGCGATAGGCGTCGGCGACATCGTCCTGCGTGCCGTCGACCAGATGCAGCAGCGCGCGGCAACGCTCGACATGGCCCAGGAAGCGCGTGCCGAGACCGGCGCCTTCATGCGCGCCCTCGATGAGGCCAGGAATGTCGGCCATCACGAACTCGCGCGCATCCGATCCGGTACCCACCTTCACCACGCCGAGGCCGGGATGCAGGGTGGTGAAGGGATAGTCGGCGATCTTGGGCCGGGCATTGGAGTTGGACGACAGGAAGGTCGATTTGCCGGCGTTGGGCAGACCAACCAGGCCGATGTCGGCGATCAGCTTCAGCCTGAGCCACACCGAGCGTTCCTCGCCCGGCCAGCCCTTGTCGGCGCGGCGCGGCGCGCGGTTGGTCGAGCTCTTGTAGTGCAGGTTGCCGTAGCCGCCGTCGCCACCCTTGCAGAGCACGACGCGCTGCCCGATCTCGGTGAGATCGATCAACAGGGTCTCGTTATCCTCGGCAAAGACCTGCGTGCCGCGCGGCAGGCGCAGCACGACATCCTTGCCCTTGCCGCCGGTGCGCTGGGCACCCATGCCGTGGTGGCCGGTCTCGCCTTTGAAGTGCTGGGCGTAGCGGTAGTCGATCAGCGTATTGAGGCCATCAACGCATTCCAGCACGACATCGCCACCGCGCCCGCCGTCGCCACCGTCCGGCCCGCCATACTCGATGAACTTCTCGCGGCGAAAGCTCGCCGACCCCGCGCCGCCGTTGCCGGAGCGGACGTAGATCTTGGCCTGGTCGAGGAACTTCATGGGTTGGGTCCAGAAATGAAAAGGGGGAACGGTTGACCGCTCCCCCTTCGAATTCCGATTGGGTGGGAACGGCTATTCAGCAGCCATCTTCGCCGGGTTCTGGGCCGGCGCCGGGAGCACGTTCACCTCGACCTTGCCGCCGCTGCGCTTGCGGAACGACACGACGCCGTTGGCGGTGGCGAACAGCGTGTGGTCGCGACCGACGCCGACGTTCTCACCGGGGTTCATCTTGGTGCCGCGCTGGCGGACCAGGATGTTACCCGACAGGACCTTCTGTCCGCCGAAGCGCTTCACGCCCAGACGCTTGCCGGCCGAATCGCGGCCGTTGCGCGAGGAGCCGCCTGCTTTCTTATGTGCCATCGTTCTACTCCGGTCGCTCTACTAAGCGACGATCTGTTCGATCTTGACCACGGTCAGGTCCTGACGGTGGCCGTTCTTGCGCCGCGAGTTCTGCCGGCGGCGCTTCTTGAAGACGATGAGGTGCGGCCCGCGCGCCTGGCTCACGATCGAGCCCAGGACCTTGGCGCCGGCCACGGTCGGCGCGCCGACCTTTTCGCCCACCATCAGCACGTCGGTGAACTCGATCTTGGCGCCCGCCTCACCCTCGATCTTTTCGACCGTGAGCGTGTCTTCGGCGGCGACTGTGTATTGCTTTCCACCCGTGCGGATAACGGCGATCATGATGACACCTGACTGAAGCCTCCCGGACCGGGGGAACCTTCCACCACCCCTAGGGGGAGCGGCCAGATCCGGGCCCAAATGCGGGAAAGCACGAAAGAACGCGGCGGGCCTGAGTGACCCGCCGGAAGAGGGCGGAATATACGCAGGACGCCTCCCAAGTCAACGTCGCAAAGGGCCTGATTTGCGGGCTTATCGGCGATTTCCGGGGAAGCCGCCGCCCGTCAGTAGGTCGACCCGGCCTGGCCGGACTTGGCACCGCTTTGCCGGGCCTGGCCTGCCGCCCAGGCGAGATCGGCCAGGTAATCGCCCACCATGCGTTCGTGGCTTGGGTTCAGGTGCATATGGATGCCGGGCGGTTCGACCTGGCGGCCGATCAGCCAGCCGCGGGTGCCCATGGCATCCGATACCGCGCCGATGTCCACGGCAGGGTCGGCCGAGCGGGTCACGAAGATCGAGAGTTCGCTGGGCTCCAGCACGGCCAGGCCCGGGATGCGGCCAATGCCCCCGATCAGCGCCTTCTTGTTGTCCATGATCATGCGGGCACAGCGCAGATAGCCCTCGTCCCCCAGGTAATTCAGCGTTGCCCAGGCAGCGGCGATCGCGCCGCCCGGCCGCGTGCCCTGCATCGTCCAGGCGACGTAGGGCCCGCGCTCCCACTCGCGGAAGTCGAAGGTCTGGTACTTCTCCTTCAATTCCTTTGTCCGCAGCAGCATGAGCGACGCGCCCTTGGCCGCCATGCCGTGCTTGTGCAAGTCGGCCGAGATGCTCATGACGCCCGGCACCGAGAAATCCCAGTCGGGTACGGCATGACCGAGCCGCTTCACGTAGGGCGACAGAAAGCCGCCGACGCAGGCATCGACGTGCAGCCACAGGCCGCGCGATTGCGCCAGCGCGCCCAGCTCACGGATCGGATCGAACACGCCGAACGGGTAGCAGGGCGCCGAGCCCACCAGGCCGATTGTGTTGTCGTCGATCTTCGTGGCGATGGCACCGACGTCGGCCTTGAAGTCGTTGCGCGTGGTGGGCACACGGCGCACGTCGATGCCGAGCGCATGGCCGGCACGGCTGAAGGCGGGATGGGCGGTCCGCGGCACGACGAAATTGGGCTTGTCGATGCCCTTGGTGGCGCGTGCCCAATCGCGCACTGTCTGGACGGCCAGGAAGATGCTCTCCGAGCCACCCGAGGTGAAGGTGCCGGCCGCATCGCCGGGCGCGTTCATGAGCGACAGGCCGAAATCGACGACGTCGTTCTCGAGTTTCGCCAGCGACGGGAAGGCGCGCTTGCCGAGGCTGTTCTCGGTCCAGAAAGCGGCGTAGGCGCGCTTTTGCACCTCGGCCAGTTCGTCATCGAGATAGTAGTAGTAAACGGCCATCCGGCCTTCCCGCCAAGAGAAGTCGTCCTTCTTGGCGGCCTGCAGCCGGGCCTCGATCTCGGGCCAGGCGAGCCCTTTCTCCGGCAATTTCATGCCTTCCTCCCGCCCGCCGAAGCAGTTGCCCCGACAATTTCTCCCGCCTATAACCCGGCGCCCGGAGAGGTGCCAGAGTGGTCGATCGGGACGGTCTCGAAAACCGTTGTGCGTGCAAGCGTACCGTGGGTTCGAATCCCACCCTCTCCGCCATCTTTCCTGGGGCGTTTGCGAAATGACCCAGCGGCCGTGCCTCGATCTTGATTTTAGGCAGGCCGGGAAAGCTCAACACTCACTGGTATGAAATGAAGGAATGGCCCACGCTGGCCATTGCACACCACCACCCGCGAACGAGATCAGACTCCATGCCCGACACAGCGACCCTCCCCGCAACCGCCGCCCAGAAGACCGAGCATTTCGATGTCCTGATCGTCGGCGCCGGCATTTCCGGTGTCGGTGGGGCCTACCACCTCACCAGGCAGTGTCCCGGCACGAGCTTCGTGGTTCTCGAATCGCAGGAAAGTTTCGGCGGCACCTGGCTCACCCATCGTTACCCGGGCATCCGGTCCGACAGCGATCTCTACACCTTCGGCTATCGCTTCAAGCCCTGGACCAGTGCGCCGATCGCGACGGCAGCGGAGATCCTCGCCTACATGGGCGAAGTGATCGACGAGAACGATCTCGGCCGGCACATCCGCTATGGCCACCGGATCTCCTCGGCCCGCTGGTCGAGCCAGGATAATCGCTGGACGATCGAGGCCACGCGCGCCGACACCGGCGAGGCTGTCCGCTTCACGGCGAACTTCCTCTGGATGTGCCAGGGTTACTACCGGCACTCGGAAGGCTACACGCCCGAGTGGGACGGCATGGCGAGCTTCAAGGGCCAGATCGTCCATCCGCAGACCTGGCCGGAGGATCTCGACTACGCCGGCAAGAAAGTCGTCGTCATCGGTTCGGGCGCGACCGCGGCAACGCTCGTGCCGGCGATCGCGGACAAGTGCGGCCACGTCACCTTGCTGCAGCGCTCGCCGACCTATTTCATTCCCGCCCGCAACGTGAACGATCTCGCCGACACGTTGCGCCAGCTGCAGATCGACGAAAGCTGGATCCACGAGATCGTGCGCCGCAAGATCCTGCACGATCAGGCGGTCTTTACGCGCCGTGCCTTCGAGGAACCGGAGGTCGTGACCAAGGAGCTGCTGGGTGGCGTGCGCGCCTATCTTGGCCCCGACTACGACGTGGACACCCACTTCACGCCGACCTATCGGCCGTGGCGGCAGCGCATCGCCTATGTGCCCGATGGCGACCTCTTCCGGGGCATCCGGGCGGGCCACGCTTCGGTTGTCACCGATGAGATCGAGCGATTCACAGAGACCGGCATTCGCCTGAAGTCGGGCAAGGACCTCGAGGCCGATATCATCGTCACCGCCACCGGCTTCAATCTCAATGTGCTGGGCGATATAGAATTCGTCATCGACGGCAAGCCACTCGACTTCTCTGACACGGTCACCTATCGCGGCATGATGTTCACCGGCGTGCCCAACATGGTGTGGGTGTTCGGATACTTCCGGGCAAGCTGGACGCTGCGGGCCGACCTGGTCGCCGACTTCGTGTGCCGGTTAATCACGCACATGAAGGAGAAGCAGGCGAAGAAGGTCGCCGTGGCGCTCCGGCCCGAAGACAAGGACATGCCGCTGCTGCCTTGGATCGATCCGACCAATTTCAATCCAGGCTACCTGATGCGCGGCATGCATCTGCTGCCCAAATGCGGCGACAAGCCGGAATGGCAGCATACCCAGGACTACTGGAACGAGAAGGACCAGTGGCCGGCAATCGACCTCGACGATCGGACGTTCGTCTACGGCTGATCGAGGCGAACGACATGGAGTTCGCCGATCTCGGGCGCCGTCCAGAAGCGCCTGAACACGGTCTGGCGCGCGTTGGGGTTGGCATAGATCTCCGGGCCCAACGAGTAATTGGCCGGGTAGTCGGCCGCTTTGGGAACGCCTGCGCTGAAGAGGTAGACCTCACGCCCGGGCGGCACGTCGGCCAGGTCGAAGATCATCGGTCGCGGCGCGTAGACTGCTGGTGGGCGGGTGTCCGTCGCCAGCAGCACGGCATTCGCCGGCAATAGCCGGTCCAGCTTGGCGAAGTCGTCGAAGAAGGCGATGTACCGGCGATAGAAAGTGCTCCGATCCTCGAGGCCAAGGGCCATCGCCGCGAACTGCTGGGTATAGACGGCCTGTCCCAGCATCCAGGGCGCCACACCCATTGCGACGGCGAGAACGGTCAGCCGATTCCAGGATAGGAGCCGCGCCGGCAAATAGAGCGCAAAGCAGATCGCGAGGCCGTATTGAAGGCCGCCCAGGAACCGCACGTGATACGGCAGCAGCCAGGCGATGATCACGCACTGCCCGATCAGGAGGGCCGCTGTCCACCGACGAACCGCCATCGGTGTCGTGCCGGACATCACGGCACCGACGGCACCCAGCCAGACGAGGGGTGAATAGGCGGCGAGGTTGTCGAACAACACCGCGGCCAGCGGCGACCGATTGCTTGCCCGCGCGGAATCGGCGAAATCGGCGAAGGCCCCGGGCCGGAAGAGACTCTCGCCCAACAAGCCGGCGAGCAATGGCCCGAATGGCGAGCCTGTTCGAATGTAGGTCCAGGCGAGCAAGGGCCCGCCGAGGATCAGCCAGGGCGCCACCGATGCGGCAATGACGCGAACCCGCCCGCCGGCGATCCCTGGCGCACGCCAAGCGAAGTAGGTGGCGAGCAATGTCACCGCGCCGGCTGCCGGGAGCAGCGACACTTTCGCGGAAGCGGCGCTCCACGCCAACAGCGCCACCATGAACGCGAAGCGCGCGGGGCCGCAGGCGATCAGGAGTTGGTCCGCCACGACCAGGGCGACGACGGCGGTCGCCAGCGACAGGTCGCCGAACGCGTGACTGCCGCCGGTCACATGGAAGACCATCGGATAGGCACCGACGAGCAGCGCCGCCACCAGGCAATAGGCAACGGGATTGGTGATGCCGCGCTGGCGCAGCAGGACCCAGCCCAGCCAGACCAGCATCAGGCTAAGCATCCAGCTCACGACGTTCGGTGCATCGGGGTAGCCGAGCGCATGCAGGGACGCGGCAAAGAACGGATAGGCCATCTGCGGCAGCACCGCCGCCTCGATCGGTGCGCGATAGACCGCGAGCCCGTGGTCTGCCACGACGCGGGCCGGCAACAGCATGTGATAGTAAAGTTCGTCGATCTTGCTGGAGGGAACGATGGCTGCCAGGAGATTCAATCCGGCAGCCGTTGCAGCAATGGCAATGGCGACACGCGGGACCGTGGGGGGGATCGCGGGGCGGCTGCCGATGTCGCGGGCCGGCCGGCAGAAGATCCCTCCCACGGCGCCGCCCGCCAGCGAGACGCCCCAGAGCACGATCAGGACTGTCGGCGTTGCCAGTTGGACCATCGCGGCGACCTGGACGGCGAGGCTGGTCGCCTGAATGCCCAGCACGACCGCGACGACTTGGCAAAACGGTGCCGGCAGGTTCGTACGAAGCAGCCGCAGGAGCAGCAGCCCGAGACCCATGCAACCCGCGAACGTCGACAGTCCGAGCAGGAGGACAACGGGCGCCGAATAGGCGTTCAACGAGAGGAAAGAGGTCAAGGTCGGAACGCCGGGGGCAGGTCCTTTCCGAACCAGTCGGTTCGGCGGGCCAGGAAATTGAAGTACAGGATGTGCCAGATCGCGGCGACGCCGTCGCGCCACGTAATCTTCTTGCCCTCGCCATGGCCGCGCGGTGAATAGGATACCGGCAGCTCGACGAGGCGGACGTTGAGACGCGCGATCTTGGCGGTCACTTCCGGTTCGAAGCCGTAGCGGCGCGACTGAAGGCGAATGTTCCTTATGACGTCCGCCCGGAAGAATTTGTAGCAGGTCTCCATATCGGTCAGGCGAAGGCCGCTGGCGAGATTGCTGAGCAGCGTGAGGGCTCGATTGGCCAGATAATGGACCCGCCGAGAGGCCACAGGCTTGCCCTGCTTGAAGCGCGAGCCGTACACGACGTCGGCCCGGCCCGCGATGATCGGCTCGACGAGCTGGGCGATGTCGTCGAATTCATACTCGAAATCGGCGTCCCGGATTCCGACGATGATGCCGGTGGCGCGTGCAATGCCGACGGCAACCGCTGCCCCTTTGCCGCGATTGGCGGGCTGATCGATAATGAGCACGTCGCTTTTGAACGGGAACTGCCGGATGATCCGGCTGGACTCGTCGGCGGAGCCATCGTTCACGATCACGAGCTCGCACGGCAAGGGCAGGTGGACGCGGTCGATCGCCGCGAGAAGGCGCGCAAGATGCGGCGCCTCGTTGAACACCGGAATGATCAGGCTGATCTTGTCGGCCCAGACGTTTGGCACGGAAGTAAGTACCAGATGGTGGGCGATTCGGCATCAATTTGACAATCCCGCTGGCCCCCGCCAGTCCAGCGCATGCTAGCGTCCATCCTGGAGGGCACCATGACGACACTCACCAAATCCCGCAGACTGGGCAGCAGCGACCTTGCGGTCTTTCCCGTTGGACTGGGCCTGATGTCGCTCTCCGGCGCCTACGGCAAGGCCGACGATGCCGAGGCGATCCGCGTCATCCATCACGCGCTCGATCGCGGCGTCACGCTGCTCGACAGTTCCGACATGTACGGCTGGGGCCACAACGAGACCCTGCTGGGCAAGGCGCTGGCTGGGGAACGGCGCACCAAGGCAGTTCTCGCGACCAAGTTCGGACAGACGCAGAACGGCGTCAACGGGCGGCCGGAACACGTAAAGGCCGCCTGTGAGGCCAGCCTCAAGCGGCTGGGCGTCGAGGTGATCGACCTCTATTACCAGCATCGCGTCGATCCCTCGGTGCCGATCGAGGAGACGGTGGGCGCCATGGCCGATCTCGTGAAGGCAGGCAAGGTGAGGGCGCTTGGCCTGAGCGAAGCGCGGCCCGAGACGATCCGCCGGGCGCACGCCGTGCATCCGATCGCAGCGGTGCAGAGCGAGTATTCGTTGCTCTTTCGCGTCGATGCCGAGGAGACACTCAAGACGACGCGCGCGCTTGGCATCTCCTTCGTCGCCTATTCGCCGCTCGGCCGCAGCCTGCTGACCGGCGCGGTGCGTCAGGTCGCCGATATTCCCGAGGGCGACGGTCGCGGCCGGCATCCGCGCTTCGCGGCGGACAATCTCGCGCGCAACCTCGCGAAGGTCGCCGCGATCGAAGCAGTGGCGCAGGCCAAGGGCTGCAAGCCGGGGCAGGTGGCGCTGGCCTGGTTGCTGGCGCAGGGCGCTGACATCGTGCCGATCCCGGGCACCAAGCGCGTCGAGCGCGTCGACGAGAACATCGCGGCGCTCGACGTTGCCCTGTCGGCCGACGAGGTGGCGCGGCTCTCGGCGGCGCTGCCGCCCGGCGCCGCGGCGGGCACGCGCTATCCTGAAGCGCTGATGAAGGCTGTTTATCTTTAGGTGACCGCGCTCGCGTTGGGTTTTTCAGAAGGAAACCAGATGTACAGGCACGTTCTCATTCCCACCGATGGTACCGCGCTGTCGCAGTCGGCCCTCGAAAAGGGTACGATGATCGATCCGGCCCCCATGCGGGTTCTCGTCTTCCGCTGAGGCGCGGGGCGCGGCTGCACGATGCCCAATATCGGCACGAATCGCAGGCTCGCGACGATCCTTTTCGCCGACATCGACGGCTACAGCCGCCTGATGCGCGCCGACGAGGAGCAGACGCTCGTCGATCTGCATGCGCATCTCGCCGAGCTGGTGGGGCCGGTCATCGAGCGTTTCCACGGCCGCATCGTCAAGACGGTCGGCGACGGTGTTCTCGTCGAGTTCGGCAGTGCCGTCGAGGCGATCCGATCCGCCGTCGAACTCCAGCGCGGCATGTTCGAACGCAACGTCGGGACTCCCGCCGATCGGCGGCAGGCATTCCGCATCGGCCTGCATCTGGGCGACGTCATCGCCGTCGACGAGGATGTGTTCGGCGATACCGTGAACGTTGCGGCTCGTCTGCATGGCCTGGCCGAACCGGACTCCATCGTGCTGTCGGACAGCGTCTACGAGCAGGTGCGCGACAAGCTTGCGCTGCCGTTCCGCGATCTCGGACGGCGGACAGTCAAGAATATCGACCGGCCGATCCGGATGTATGCGCTCGATGCGGCAATCATCGCGAACACCGACCCGTCGACCGTTGCCACCCCCAGGCTTTTCGCCGGCAAGCGGCGCGCCATTGCTGTCGCGGGTCTTGCGGTTGCCCTGATCGCGGCCGGCATGGTCGTCGCCTACTGGCCGGCTGGGACACCGTCCCCCAAAAACACGATCGGCGCCCTCGGCCGTCCGCCGGCGGAGAGCGGCCTGTCGGTCGCCGTTCTGGTTCTCACCAATCAAAGCGGTGATCCAGCCCAGGATTATTTCTCGGATGGGCTTACCGAAGACATCACGCGGGCGCTCGGCCGCTTCAGGCAGTTCACTGTTCTCTCCTATGGGGCTGTGCTGCCATTCCGCGGCAAGGAGATGCCGCTGTCGGAGATCGGCCGGGCGTTGAATGCGCGGTATCTCGTCGGCGGCAGCGTTCGTCGCATGGGCACGCGGGTCCGGGTGACCGTCCAGTTGAGCGATGCCGCCAACGGCACCCAGCTCTGGGCCGAGCAGTACGACGACGAGATGAACGACATATTCGCGGTCCAGGAGCGGATCGCCCGCCGGGTTGCCGGAACGCTTGCGTCCAATTTTCAGCAGATCGCCCTGCAGCAGAGCCTGCGCAAGCCGACCGACAATCTCGATGCTTACGACCTGCTGTTGCGCAGCCGCGCGCTCGCCAATGATTCGACACGGGCCAGCAACCGCTCGGCGCGCGAACTGCTGGAACGCGCCACGCAGCTTTCACCGACCTATGCCGAAGCCTATGCCGAAACCGCCGATGTCTATTTCCAGCGCGCGACGTTCGGATGGTCGGAGTTTCCCGAGCAGGACATCGACGCGGCCATCCGGCTGGCCCAGAGGGCGATCGAACTCGACGAGGAATGTGTTCTTGCCCACAGCGTCCTCGCCCGCGCCTACACGGCGCAGCAGAAGTACGACCTGGGGTTGGCCGAGTCGGAGCGGGCGCTGGAGATCAATCCCAGCGATGCCGAAGCTGTGCTTGCCCGTGCCGCGGCGTTGCTTTGGACCGGGCGGATCGACCAATCGATTGCGGCGGCGGAGTTTGCCATCCACCTCAACCCCAATGTCGGTCCCGAGGCCGCCCTCAACCTCGGCCTCGCCTATCTGCTGAGCCGGCGCTATGCCGATGCGGTCAAGCTGCTGGAGGCGGCGCGAACGCGTTATCCGGCCTATCCGCTGCTCGATTTTCCGCTGGCCGGCGCCTACGCCGAACTGGGGCGCAACGCCGACGCGATCGATGCCCTCGAGCAGGGGCGTCGGAAGAATCCGCACTTCGACCTCGCGAGTTTCGGCTCGCGTTTCCAGGACCTGGCGTTGCAGCGCCGGGTCGAGGATAGCCTACGCAAGGCCGGCCTCAACTGAAGCAGGCTGACTGAGGCCGGCTACTGGCTCGGGGTGTTCTTGAGGGTCTTCCAGTTGGTCAACGCCTTGATCGCGTTTGCGTTGGCATCCTGGCGGAAGCGTTCGGCGCCGCCGGTCCCGGCGAAGACATAGAGATAGCCGTTGGAGATCACCCAGATCGTCGGATCGGACTCGCGCCGTATGCCGTTGGCCAAGTTCATGGCGCAGGAGCCACCGAACTGCGGCGCGTACTTGTCGGGGTTCGCCTTGAACATCTCGCGATGCTGGGCATTGGCGAAGCGATAGCGGATGCCGTCCCAGACGAACTCGTACTCGGCGACGCCCGGTGTGGGCGCGGAGAGCGTGAAGTAGGCGACAGGGTCATAGCCCTTCAATCCCAGCCGCTCCTGCGCAAAGGCGCGGATCGGCCCGGCGGCCGCGCTGCCGATAACGGCAGCGATTGCCATCACCTTCAGAAACCTGCGACGCGTAGACATCAACTGGACCCCCACTTTGGTGCCGGCTACTCCTGCTCTTTCAGGGCCGGCGATTTGCACCTGAGCTTGAATTGGGGCGGGATAGCGGCAGCATATGAACGTGCGTTCAAGGCGGCCGGCAACCTTCATCATGCGTCTGCGTAGGATGACATCGTGCCGCAAGACGGAAGGGGATCCGCATGATCCGTGTGTTCGTCGCCGTCGCGCCCCTCGCCTGCCTCCTGACTATTCCAGTGGTCGGCCAGCAACAAGATCCTGATCAGACGCGTTCGATCGCGTTGTTTCGCGAGGCAGGCAAGGTCCTGCAGCACCCACGCTGCCTCAACTGCCATCCCGCCGGCGACCGTCCGAGCCAGACCGATGCGATGCGGCCGCACAATCCAAGAGTGGTGCGCGGGCCGGATGGTCATGGCGTGGCGGGGCTGCCGTGCAGTTCCTGTCACCAGGCCGCGAACTACGATGCCGCCCGCGTGCCCGGCCATCCGAAATGGCGTCTCGCCCCGGCGTCGATGGCCTGGCAGGGCCGTTCGCTGGGCGAGATCTGCGCGCAGATCAAGGACCCGGAGCGCAACGGTGGGCTCGATATGCCGGCCCTCCTGCGTCACATGAGCGAGACCACTCTGGTCGGCTGGGCGTGGGCGCCGGGGCTCGGTCGCACGCCGGCTCCCGGCACCCAGGCCGAGTTCGGCGCCGTGATGCGCGCCTGGGCGGAATCCGGTGCATACTGCCCGCCGGATTAGCTGCGGGGGGCGACAGAACATGAAACACATCGAACGCCGGACGCTCATCGGCGCCGGATTGGCGACGGCAGTCGCCGGTAGGACGGCAGCGGCGCAGAACTTCCCCAGCAAGCAGATCCGCTGGATCATTCCTTTTGCGCCCGGCGGAAACTACGACGTCACCTCGCGCATTGTCGCCGAGCCGATGGGGCGTCAGCTCGGCCAGGGCATCCTGATCGACAACAAGCCGGGCGCCGGCGGCGTGGTCGGCCTCGAACTCGCCTACAACGCGCCGGCCGACGGCTACACCATCGTCATGGCGAGCTTCACCGTGGGCTACGTGGCGCCGCTCTTCGCCGGCAAGAAGGAGATGCTGTCGCAGTTCGCGCCGGTCAGCATCCTCACCACCGTGCCCACCCTGATGGTGACGCGGGCCGACAGCCGTTTCCCCGACATGAAGAGCGTGCTGGCGGAAGCCAAGGCCAAGCCCGGCACGGTCAGCGTCGGTCAGCCCGGCAACGGCACCACCAATCACGTCGCCATCCTGCGCCTGCAGCTGAACGAGAACATCAAGTTCAACGTCATCCCCTACCGCGGTTCGGGCCCGGGCGTCGCCGATCTGCTGGCGGGCAACATCGACTGCTACGTCGATCAGCTCACCAGCTCGATGCCGCACATCCAGTCCGGCAAGCTCCGGCCGCTCGCGACCTTCGGCCTCGAGCGCATTCCGCAGCTTCCCGACGTGCCGACCCTGGGCGATCTCGGCAGCAAGCCGTTCGACGGCAACACGACCGCGGGCGTATTCGCCCATGTCGACACCTCCAAGGCCGTGGTTGCCCGCTTGAACCAGGGTGTCGTGGCCGGCCTCAAGGATGAAGCTGCGAGCAAGCGGTTGCGCGAACTGGGCGCCATCGTCCGGCCCTCGACACCCGAGCAGTTCACGGCGGCCCTCAAGGCCGATCAAGAGAACGTGTCTGAACTGTTGAAGTTGGGCCTGTTGAAGCCCGAGTAATCAGACCTAATATCGACCCCCATGATGACGCTTCGATCGACAATCCTCGCGATGATCGTAGCCGTGCTGGCGGGTTGCACGTCGACGGGCATCCCCCAGGACGGCCGATACCAGACCCACGGCGGCGGCTGGGACAATTTCCGCGCCTGAGGCTGGGCTATCTCCTCAGGCGGTCTTCATGACTGCCCAGAGATCGGCCTTGCGTTCGAAGCCGATGCCGGGTGCATCGGGCAGCGCCACGCGGCCGTCGACGACCGGGCAGTCGTCGGCAAAGCCGCCGAACGGCGCGAACACCTGCGGGTAGGATTCGTTGCCGCCGCACTGCAGGCCGACCGCGATGTTGAGCGCGAACTGGTGGCCGCCGTGCGGCACGCAGCGCCGGGGCGACCAGCCGTGCGCCTTCAGCATGTCGAGAGTCCGCAGATACTCGACGAGACCGTAACTCAGCGCCGGGTCGTACTGCAGGATGTCGCGGTCGGGCCTGAGGCCGCCGTGCCGCACCAGGTTGCGGGCGTCCTGCATGGAGAAGAGATTCTCGCCGGTGGCGAGCGGCGGAGCGTACTGGGTGGCGAGTGCGCCGTGCGCCAGATAGTCGAGCGGATCGAGCGGCTCCTCGTACCAGCGGAGCCCGTAGCCTTCGATCGCCCTGCCGAAGTCGATGGCCGTCGTGAGATCGAACTTGCCGTTGACGTCGACCGCCAGCCGCTCGCCCTTGCCGACGATCTTCAGCACCGCCTCGATGCGCTTGATGTCTTCGCCGAGCGGCACGCCGCCCACCTTCATCTTCACGCAGGAGTAGCCCAACTCGAGATAGCCCTTCATCTCGTCCTGCAGGGCTTCCAGATCCTTGCCGGGGTAGTAGTAGCCGCCGGCGGCATAGACCCAAGCCTTTTCGTCGTGCGCGCCGCCGTTGTAGCGGTCGGCCAGGAGCTTCCACAGCGGCACGCGCTTGGCCTTGGCCAGGGCATCCCACAGCGCCATGTCGAGCACGCCCACGGCCACCGAGCGCTCGCCGTGACCGCCCGGCTTTTCGTTGGCCATCATGGCGGCCCAGCATTTCGCCGGATCGATGAAGCCCTCTGGATCGAGCAGCGAATCGGATTTGGCGCCGCTCAGCCGCGGGATGAAGCGCTCGCCCAAAAGCCCGTGCTGGGCATAGCGGCCGTTGGAGTTGAAGCCGTAGCCCACCACCGGCTTGCCATCGACTTTCAGGTCGGTCTCGACCGCCACAACGCTCGCCGTCATCTGGCTGAAGTCGATGTAGGCGTTGGCGATGTTGGATCGGATCGGCGAGACGATGTCGCGAATGGCGGTGATGCGCATGGCGGGTTCCCTCAGGCGTAGACGTTGCGGCGGCTCTGGCGCATCAGCAGCCAAAACGCCACCGCGAAGTTCAGCACGTTCCAGGCGATGCCGTTGATGAAGGCTGCGCGATACGAGCCTGTCATGTCGAACAGCATGCCACCCATCCAGCCGCCCAGCGCCATGCCGATCAAGGTCGACGACACGGCGATGCCGACCCGGAAGCCCGCTTCCTTGGGCGGGAAGTACTCTCGCACGATGATGGCGTAGGACGGCACGATGCCGCCCTGGAACAGGCCGAACAGCGCCGAGGCCAGGTAAAGCGAATTCAGGGAGTCATCGATCAGATAGAAGACCAATGCCAGGCATTGCAGCGTCGAGCCCAGGATCAGCGTCTTGATGCCGCCGACCCGGTCGGCGATCCACCCCGAGGCGATCCGGCTCACGATGCCGAAGCCCAGCATCAGCGACAGCATCTCCGCACCCCTGGCGACGCCGTATCCGAGGTCGGCGCAGTAGGCGACGACATGGACCTGCGGCATCGACATGGCGACACAGCAGGCAATGCCGGCAACGACCATGACGGCCTGCAGGCCATTGGGCGACAGGCCGAGCGAGCGCGCCGAATGGACCGCCGCGCCCGCCGATCCCGCGGTGCCGCCGGCCTGCTCGCCGTGGTGCGGCGGCTTGCGGCGAAGGGCGAAGGCGAGCGGCACCATGGCGACAAGGCAGAGGACGGACGCCGCCAGGAAGGTGTCGCGCCAGCCGTGATCGCGCATCAACCGCTCGACGATCGGCGGCCACACCGTGCCGGCGAGATAGTTGCCAGACGCCGCGATGGCGACGGCCATGCCGCGGCGCTTCTCGAACCAGTGCGAGACGTCGGCGACCAGCGGGGCGAAGGTGGCGGCCGCGCTGAAGCCGATCAGGGCCTGGGCTGCCGCAAACAGGACAAGCGACGACGCCATCGCGGCGCAGGCGAAGCCCGCCGCGAGGCCGATCGCGCTCATGGTCGCGGTGACGACGATGCCGCGCCGATCGACCAGCCATCCCAGGGCGACGCCGCCGACGAAAAAGCCCATCGTGTTCATGGTGTAGGCGAAGGAGATGTCGGCGCGGCTGACGCCGAGGTCGACCTGCACGATCGGCAGGGCGACGACCAGGCACCACATGCCGATGCCGCCCACCGTGCTCAGCGTCACGCTGGCGGCCAGACGCCACCACGAATAACTCGAATCTACGCCGGGCATGAACTGATCAGCCGCCGGCCGCGCCCTGGGTGTTCACATAGAGCGCATAGAGCGAATGGCTGGCCGTCATGAACAGGCGGTTGCGATGGCGGCCGCCGAAACAGAGGTTGGCGCAGCGCTCCGGCAGGTCGATGTGGCCGATCGGCTTGCCGTCCTTGTTGAAGATGCGGACGCCGTCGAGCTCGGTATTGCCCATGCCCCAGCCGCACCACAGGTTGCCGTCGACATCGACGCGGAAGCCGTCGGGTGAGCCGCCCGGACCGGCATCGATCAGCACCTTGCCGCCGCTGATCTTCATTCCGTCGGTCGAGACGTCGTAACTCATGATCGTGCGGTGCGGCTCGGCGCGCGAGGCCACGACATAGAGCTTCTTCTCGTCGGGCGAGAAGGCGAGACCATTGGGGCCGGGAATGTCGTCGGCCATCATCGTGAGCTTGCCGGTCGCCGGATCGAGCCGATAGACGGCGGGCTTGTTCTCGCTCGCGGCCTTGTGGCCCTCGTAGTAGCCCAGGATGCCGAACGTCGGATCGCTGAACCACACCGAGCCGTCGGACTTCACGACGACGTCGTTGGGCGAGTTCAGCGGCTTGCCGTTGTAGGACTCGGCCAGCACCGTGATGGCGCCGTCATACTCGAAGCGCACGACGCGCCGTGTGTCGTGCTCGCAGGCGATCAGCCGGCCGCGGCGGTCGCGGGTGTGGCCGTTGGCGTTGTTCGAAGGCTTGCGGAACACCGAGACCGCACCGCTCTCCTCGTCCCAGCGCAGCACGCGGTTGTTGGGAATATCGCTCCACAGGAGATAGCGTCCGTCGCCGAAATACACCGGCCCCTCGGCCCAGCGGCAGCCGGTGTAGAGCCGTTCGACCGAGGCCAGCGCCAGGCGATACTGGCCGAAGGAGGGATCGAGCACGCGCACCGCCGGATCGGGGTAGCGCTCATTCGGTTGCCACATCGTCGTTTCCTCGTTGGTCTTTCATTCATTCGTCGGTGCGCGGATGCTACAGGCCTGCCGTCTTTCGCGCTCGTCGTTCTCGTCATAGCTGCCGAGTCAGTGGGACACACCCTTGCGTCGATTCCGGCGTTACGTCTCGGTCTCCAACCTACTGATTCTCTTGCTGAATGACCCGTCGAGCCGCCTCGTCCCATGGGACACGGAATGGCCTGTTTAAAGTCGCGCCCGGTTCCCGAACAGCAAGACAAAGGAATGGTGGGTATTTCTTCGAAACGGCTATTTCCTACTATATAGGAAGTAGCCTGTCAAGCGGCTCAGTCATCGCCCTCGAAGCCGTACGCCGCCTTCGCCTGTTCCTTGCTCACCAGCCCCAGCCGCACGTCGCGCTGGACGGCCGCGCGGTCGCGCTTGGCGGGGTCGCCGAAGCCGCCGCCGCCCGGCATTTCGACCACCAGCCGTTCGCCGGCCGGGATGGTCTGGAAGCCCTTGGCCTTCATCACCTCGCCCGAGGCCAGCGACAGCCGGCCGTTGGCGCCCGGGTTGCCGCCATCGCGGCCACGCGCCGGATGCTTTACGCGCTCGAAGGTGGCGAAGATGCCGAACGCTGCACCCTCGCGATGCTCGAGCTCCATGACCTGGCCCAAGCCGCCGCGATGCTGGCCGGGGCCACCGGAGTCGGTGCGGTATTCCTTCTTCCACACGACCAGCGGCGCGATGGTCTCGGTGATCTCGACCGGCACGTTGCGCACGCCGGACGGGAACGGTGTGGCCGACAGGCCATCAAGCGTCGGCCGAGCGCCGGCGCCGCCGGAATGGAAGGTCGTCACCATGAAGGGCCGGCTGTTGGACGTCGTGCCGGTCATGCCGTGGCCGGCGCCGAGCTTGAGGTTCCACAGATTGGAAGTGCCCTCGGCCGGCACGCGGCCGGGCAGCACCTTGTGCAGGGCGTCGTACACCACGTCGGGCAGCATGTGACCGATGGTCGAACGGGCGTTGACCGCGGCCGGCCACGGCGCGTTGACGATGGTGTTGTCGGGCGCCGTCACGATCACCGAATCGAGCGTGCCGGCGTTGTTGGGGATGGTCGGCGCCACCACGCACTTGATGCCGAAAGCCGTGTAGGCCTCGGTGTAGCACATCGGCGAATTGATGCCGAAGGCCGAAGTCCCCGAGGTTCCGGCATAGTCGACCGTGATGTGGTCGCCGGCCAGCGTGACCGCGCAGTTGAGATCGATCGGATTGTCGTAGCCGTCGATCCGCATGTGGCCCTTCCAGGTGCCGCTCGGCAGCTTGCCGATCGCCGCCGCCATGCCGGCGCGGCTCCTGTCGATGATGTGGTGGCCAAGCTCGTCGAGATTGTCGATGCCGTTCTCGGTCATCATGTCGGAGAGCCGCCGCTCGCCGATGCCGTTGCAGCCGATCAGGGCATGAATGTCGCCCTCGACCTGCACCGGTTCGCGCACGTTGGCGCGCACGATGCGCATGACATTCTCGTCGATCGTGCCCTCGCGCATCATCTGCAGGAGCGGCAGGAACAGGCCCTCGTGGAAGACCTGGCGGCCGTCGGGCGAGAAGCCGATGCCGCCGATGTCGACCACGTGCGTGGTGCAGGAGAACAGCGCCACCAGCTTGCCTTTGTGGAAGGCGGGCGAGGTGACGACGATGTCGTAGAGATGGCCGGTGCCTTTCCACGGATCGTTGGTCACGTAGGCATCGCCCGGCCGCATGGTGTCGACCGGAAACTCGCGGATGAAATGGACGACGCTTCTGGCCATCGAATTCACATGGCCCGGCGTGCCGGTAACGGCCTGCGCCAGCATGCGGCCCTCGAGGTCGAAGACACCGGCCGAGATGTCACCGGCCTCGCGCGCGCTGGTCGAGAAGGCGGTGCGCACCAGGGCGCGCGCCTGCTCCTCGACCACGGAGAGCAGGCGGTTCCACATCACTTGCAGGCGGATGTCGGTCGTCATGGGGAGTCCTCCAGCACGATCTGGCTGAGCGAATTGATGCGGGCTGCAAAGCCCTGCGGCACGACGGTGGTGGTGCCATCCTCGACGATCAGCGCCGGCCCGTCGAGCGTCATACCCGGTGCCAGCGAATCGCGCTCGTGGATGGCGGCCCTGCCGCGCATGCCGGTCGCGGGGTCGATGACCTCGCGGTGGCGGCTCGGCTCGGGTGCCCTGATCGGCTTGGGTTGGGGTGCCGGCTTGGGCAGCGGTCGCGCTGTGGCGAGCGACAGCGTCCAGGTCAGGATCTCGACCTCGAGCTTGGGAATGATGCGGCCGAATACGGTGACATAGGTGTCTTCGAAGCGCTTGCGCATCTCGGCCGTGGCATTGGCCGCGAAGGCGGTATTGGGCAAAGCGACCGCGATCTCGTGACCCTGGCCGCGATAGCGCATGAAGGCCTGCCGCGTCTCGACCAGCGTCTCGTCGGGCGCCGCCTGTCGCACGACGCCCTCGGCCTCCTGGCGCATCGAGGCGAACAGACCCGCTACCGTCTTGGCGTCGAACAAGTCGAGGCGCATGTGGCGGGTGCGCACGACCTCGTAGGCGATCGAGGCGCGCAGGAAACCGAAGGCCGAGCCCACGCCCGCGCCGACCGGCACGATGACGCGCTTCATGCCGAGCTTGCGCGCCATGCGGGCAGCATGCAGCGGGGCCGCACCTCCAAAGGCGATCAGGGTGCGCTCGGCGGTGTCCTTGCCGTTCTCGACGGCGTGCACGCGGGCGGCGCTGGCCATGGTCTCGTCGACGATTTCCGCGACTCCGATCGCCGCCCCCGCTGGATCGGTCTTGAGAGGATCGGCGATCGCCTTCAACGCCGCCGCTGCCTTGTCGGGATAGAGCGGCAGCTTGCCGCCGGCGAAGCGCGCGGGATCGAGGCGGCCGAGTGCCGTGTCGGCGTCGGTGACGGTGGGCGCCGTGCCGCCGTTGCCGTAGCAGGCCGGGCCGGGCACGGAGCCTGCCGAGTCGGGTCCGATCTGGATGCGGCCCAGCGCATCGAGGCGGGCGATCGAGCCGCCGCCGGCGCCGATCTCGACCAGCTCGATCACCGGGATGCGCACGGGAATGCCGCTGCCTTGCACGAAGCGATAGGCGCGTGCCACCTCGAACTGGCGGGAGCGCTGCAGGTTGAGATCGTCGAGCAACGTGAGCTTGGCGGTCGTGCCGCCCATGTCGAAGGCCACGGCCTTGTCGATGCCGTTCTCGGCCGCGACGGTGAGCGCCAGGATGGCGCCGCCCGCCGGGCCCGATTCGACCAGGCGCACCGGATGGCGCATCGCCGTCTCGACCGTGGTGATGCCGCCCGACGACATCATCAGCAGCAAGGGGCCGGCGATGCCCTCCTTCTTGAGGTCGCGCTCGAGCTGGCCGAGATAGCCCGCCATGCGGGGCAGCACGTAGGCGTTGGCGATGGTGGTCGAGGCGCGCTCGTATTCACGGATTTCCGGGCAGACCTCGCAGCTGAGCGAAATCGCCACACCCGGCAGTTCCTCGGCGAGGATCGCTCCAGCGCGGCGCTCGTGCGCCTCGTTGGTGAAGCTGTGCAGGAAGCAGACGGCGACCGCCTCGATCTTGAGCTGCTTCAGCTCCGAGGCCAGTTTGCGCACCGATTGCTCGTCGAGCGGCAGCAGGACCACGCCGTCAGCCGCCACGCGCTCGGGCACGCCGAAGCGCAGATCGCGCGGCACCAGCGGCTCGGGTCGCTCCATATAGATGTCGTACTGCTCGAAGCGGTGCTCCCAGGCGATCTCCAGCGAATCGCGGAAGCCCTCGGTGGTGACCAGCGCCGTGCGCGCGCCCTTGCGCTCGATCAGCGCGTTGGTGGCGAGCGTCGTGCCATGGACCACCAGGGTGACGTCGGGCGGGGCGCACTTTGCTTCCGCCAGGATGGCGCGCACGCCTGCGAGCACGGCGCGCTCCGGCGCGTCGGGCGTGGTCAGGATCTTGATGGAATGAGCGCGGTCGGCCGTTTCCAGCACGACGTCGGTGAAGGTGCCGCCAATGTCGACGGCGAGGCGAGCAGACATCAGTTGGCGTCGATCTTGATGTTGCCCTTGGCGACGACGTCGCCCCAGGTCTTGAGGTCGCGCTGCAGGTAGGCGATGTACTCGGCGCGCGGCATGGTCGCGGGATGGAGCCCGTTGTCGTCGTACTTGGCCTTCACGGCCGGGTCGGCCATGACCTTCATGATGGCGGCCGTCAGCACGGCGATCACCGCCTCCGGCGTCTTGGGAGGTGCCGCGATCGCGTACCAGTTCTCGGCCTGGTAGCCCGGCACCACCTCGGCGATCGCCGGTGTTTCCGGCAGTACGGGCCAGCGCTGGGGTGAGGTCACGGCCATGGCGCGCGCCTTGCCGCCGCGGATCAGGCCCAGGGTCGCGGGATCGCCGAAATAGGCATCGACGATGCCGGCGGCGAGATCGTTCAGCGCCGGCCCGGTGCCGCGGTAGGGCACGTGGATCATCTTCAGGCCCGACATCTGGGTGAACAGCTCGCCCGCGAGATGCTGGCTGGTGCCGATGCCGCCCGACGCCCAGCGCAGCTCCTGGCGTTTCGCCAGCTCCATGAACTCGGGCAGCGTCTTGGCCGGCAGGTCGTTGCGCACCGCCACGATGAAGGGCATGCGCACCAGCCGCGTGATGTGCGACAGCGCCATCGGGTCGTAGGGCAGCTTGCGCAGGTGGGGACCGGCCGTCAGCGTGCCGACGCCGGTGAGGGCGAGCGTGTAGCCATCGGGTGGAGCGTGCGACATCGCCTCGACGCCGATGATGCCGCCGGCGCCGCTCTTGTTCTCGATCACGATCGGCTGGCCGAGTTCCCTGGACAGCGGCTCCATCAGCAGGCGCGCCGTCAGGTCGACGCCGCCACCGGGCGGAAAGGGCACGATGATCCTGATCGGCCGGCTGGGAAATTTGTCCTGCGCCCAAGCGGCGCGAGCAGCGAACGGCGCGGTCAACGCCGCAACAAGCAAGGTTCGACGACTGATACTCAAGGCAACTCCCCAATGCTCGCCGGCGGCAGCGTAGTGGACATCGCTTGCGAGGGAAACGATTCCAGCTCTGCACTGGAGGCACGCCACTCCAGTGGCGCGGTCATGGCTCATGGAAAGACGTGCAACAGGGCAACGCGCACGAACACGGGCGGTTACTTCGTGTCGTCTGGCGGCAGACGTCGCGGCAGGTCCATTGCATCATGAAGGATGCGGACGATCACGATCCGCGTCTCTCCTTCGATATGGAAGAGGATGAAATGGCGGGCGCGACGCTTGCTTCGGGCAGCATGCAGGGAATACACCCCTCTGCCGACCTCAGGACGAGGTCTTGCCCCTGGAGTCGAAGGGCCTTCGCGCAGACTCGCGATGGCGCTTCTCAAGATGTCTTCATAGAGGCGGGCGTGCTCTTCGCCGAACTGGTCGGCTGTCCGTGTTAGAATACTCTCGAAGTCGACTTCGGCAGCTTCCGACAGCCACACTTCCCATGCACGGCCTGCCGGCGTCACTTCCGCTTCTGGTCGGCGCGGCGCCGGGCGATCACTCTGTTGGCTATCTTGCCGAGATGGCTGTCCAAGTCGGTAAAGGAATCGAACGTCTTATAACGGCCGGCCTCGGCGTCGGCGAGACCGACACGGGCTGCGTCCCGCAGAGCTTTCAGACGCGCGCGATCCTCGGCTTCGCGGCTTTCGACGAGACGCAGCCCGTCACGCAGGACTTCGCTGGCATTCTGATACCGGCCCGAGTCGACGAGCTTTTCGATCAATTCGGTCTGTTGCTGGGTCAGGACCACGTTGCGTGTCGGCATGGAAGGACTCCGATCGGGCGTGCGTATGGCATATTATGCCAATAGCCACCACGGCAGCAAGGCTGTCTCAGACCCCGATTTTCTTGAACACCTCGACAAAACGCTCGACGTCTTCCTCGTCGTTGTAGACGTGCGGGCTGATGCGCAGCCGGCCGAGCCGCGGTGCGGCATGGACGTTTTCCGCCGCGAGCTTCTGCGGCAGGTCGTCGGCCATGCCCTTGGGGAAGTGCAGGCAGAGCAGGTGCGGCGCACGCAGTTTGCGGTCGAGGACGCGCACGCCCGAATTGGCGAGGCCGTCGGCCAGACGGTCGGTGAGCATGGAGAGCCGGGCCACGATCGGATCGTTGCCCCAGCCCGCCATCATTTCCATGCCGACCGCGGCCATCTCGAGCGTGATGAAATGATCGCGCTCGCCCATGTCGTAGCGGCGTGCGCCGTCGGCATAGGAGAGATCGCGGAAATAGACCTTCTGCTCGGCCGCCACGCCCTTGCGCGCCGGAGCGGTCTGCTCGAGCGGCACGCCGTTCTGGTGGCGCTTGGCGACATACATGAAGGCCCGGCCGTAGGGGCCGAGCACCCACTTGTAGGTCGGGAAGATCAGGAAGTCGGGATCGAGCGTCTTCACGTCGATGCGGCGCACGCCGGCATCGTGCGTGGCATCGACCAGCAGGGCCGCGCCCTTGGCCTTGGCCGCCGCCGCGACGCGCGACATGTCGACCGCGCCGCCGTCCGACCAGTGGACCGAGGAAATCGAGACCAGGGCGAGGGGCGCCGCGCCGTTGCGTTCGATCGCCTCCAGCACGGCCGAGGTCCAATCGCCGTCCGTCGGCTGACGCACCGGTTCGACCGTGTAGCCGCCGGCCTCGGCGCGGCTCATCCACTCCAGCACCGGCGAGGTATGATCGTCCTGCAGCACCAGCACGCGGCTGCCGCGCGGGATCGCCATCACCTTGCCGGCGGTCGATACGCCGTAGCCGACGGAGGGGATCAGGGCCACGTCGACCGGATCGGCGCCGATCAGGGCAGCGGCCGCCTTGCGCGCCCGTTCGTGTTGACCGGCCATGAACTGGCCATCGAGCTTCCAGGGCTGGCCCTTGCGTCCGACGCCGGCGCGGCCGGCCTCCTGCACCGCAAGCGGCAGCGGGCTCCAGGCGGCGGCGTTCATGAAACAGACGTCGCGCGGGATGTCGAACAACGCGCGTTGGGAGGGCAGCATGTCCAGAATCTCCATCGGATCGACAAGGGTGAGGCGAGACTAGCGTGCCCCTGCGTCGATACCGGCAATAAAAAAGGTATAGGCTGATCCCATGCGCCACTTCCCGCCGCGCCGGCTGATCTGCCTCACCGAGGAAACGGTCGAGACGCTTTATCTGCTGGGCGAGCAGGACCGCATCGTCGGCGTCTCGGGCTATGCCGTGCGGCCGCCCGAGGTGCGGCAGAAGCCGCGGGTGGGCGCCTTCACGTCGGTGCGGCTGGACAAGATCCTGGCGTTGGAACCCGACCTGGTGCTGGCCTTCTCCGACCTGCAGGCCGACATCGTGCGCGATCTCGCCAAGGCGGGGGTGGCGGTCCACCTCTTCAACCAGCGCGATCTTGCCGGCATCTTCGCCATGATCCGTACCGTCGGCGCCTTGATCGGTGAAGGCGAGAAGGCGGACGCGCTGGCGCGCACGCTGGAGGAGCGGGTGGCCACCGTGGCGGGCGAAACCAGGACGACCCCGCGCCGGCCAAGAGTTTACTTCGAGGAATGGAACGATCCGATGATCTCGGCTATCGGCTGGGTGTCGGAACTGATCGAGATCGCGGGCGGCGAGGACGTGTTCCCGTCCCTGCGCGCCGCCTCAGGCGCCCGCGAGCGCATCGTCACGTCAGAGGCGGTGATCGCCGCACGCCCCGATGTGATCCTGGCCTCGTGGTGCGGCAAGAAAGTCGTGCCGCGCCAGATCGCGGAGCGCCCGGGCTGGGCCTCCGTGCCGGCCGTCGCCCGCAATCGCATCGTCGAGATCAAGTCTACACTCATCCTGCAACCCGGCCCCGCGGCGCTGACCGATGGGCTTGCCGCGATCAGAGCGGCTCTAAGGTAAGTTTCTTCGACGCGGGCATGAGGATGTCTCGTGCGTCCGATTACCTGCCACATCATTGAGAGGCCCATTGGCCTCGCCCATCTTGAGCCCATCAGCCCAAGGAGGGAGAGATGAGCTTTCAGTCCCGCGACCGTCTCACCATCGAGCAGGATCTGTTCGTGACGCCCGCCGCCGTGGCGGCGCCGCAGCCCTCGCTCCGCCAGCGCCTCGTCATTGCCGTCGCCGTGTGGCGCGAGCGTACGGCGGCCAGGCGTTGCCTGGCCCAGATGGATGCACGCAGCCTGCGCGACGCCGGCATCTCGCCGGCCGCCGCTGCCTATGAATCGGGCAAGCCGTTCTGGCGGAAAATGGGTGAACTGCGTTAAACGGCGGTCGCCACAGTATCGCCACATCTTCGCGGCTTTTTACGGAACCCTGATCAACAGAAGGCGTTGAGTTTCCGCATGTTAGGCGGGGACGCCTGCTGGAGAGGGCCCGCACGCGGCGTGTTGTGGTCGGTCGTAGGTCCCCTCGCGTCCAGGAAATCGATTTATTGGCGTAAGGGGGCACGGGTGGGATGACGCCGCCGGAACTCGACAGGACATGTGCGCTATTTCTCGATCTCGACGGTACGCTGCTCGAGATCGCCGCGACACCGGAGCTGGTCGTCGTGCCCGCCGGCCTGCCGGCGCTGCTCTCCCGTCTTCATCACGCGCTCGACGGTGCGCTTGCCATCGTGACGGGACGACCGCTCGCCGTCGTCGACAGTCTGTTGGCGCCGTTCTCGGCCAGCGCCGCGGGGGAGCACGGTGTCCTGCTGCGCTACGACGACGGTACCTTGGAGGAAATGCCGGCGGGCATTGGCGTGCCCGAGGCGTGGCGCACTTCGCTGGCCACCGCCGCCGAGCGATGGCCGGGCGTGCTGATCGAGCCCAAGCCGCATGGTTGCGCGGTCCACTATCGGTTGGCGCCGGAGCGTGGCAACGACGTGTGGCGGATGGTGCGCGCGCTGGTCGCCGAGGATCATCCCTGGTTCCGGCTGATTCCCGCGCGTGAGGCGGTCGAGATCGGGCCGCGCGCCGCGTCCAAGGGACATGCGGTCGAGCGTCTGATGTCGCAGGCGCCCTTTGCCGGACGCCGTCCGATCTTCATTGGCGACGATTTCACCGACGAGGCGGGTATGAATACCGCGCGCGCCCTGGGCGGCGAGGGGCTGCGCGTCGCCGAATTCTTCGGCGGCGATCCCGCCGTTGTGCGCGCCTGGTTGAAGCGCGGGGTGGACCTGCTGGATGGCCGGCTGGCCGCCGGCCCGGTGGCCATGGGACTCTCACGATGAGCAGCCTCGATCTCGGCGTCGTCGGCAACTGCGCGGTCGCAAGCCTGATCGACCGCAACGGGCGCCATGTCTGGCACGGGCTCGGCAGGCTCGACGGCGATCCGGTATTCAATGCGCTGCTGGGCGGCGACGATCCGCAAAGCGGCTACATGGATGTCGTCGTGACCGGAGCCAAGGACACGCGCCAGCGCTACCTGCACAACTCCGCCATCCTCGAAACCACGATCGACGGCGCCGGCGGCACGGTCCGTATCGTCGACTTCGCGCCGCGCTTCCGCCGGTTCGGCCGCATGTTCCGTCCGCCCATGCTGGTGCGGCGGATCGAGCCGGTCGCCGGCCGGCCGCGGGTCGTCCTGCGGCTGCGGCCGACCTTCGACTACGGCGCCCGACGTGCCCAGGTGACCTCCGGCAGCAACCATGTGCGCTACTTCGGCGACACTTCGGTGCTGCGGCTCACAACCGACGCCTCGATCAACTACCTGCTGCACGAAACCGAATTCTCGCTCGATCGGCCGATCACGCTGATCGTCGGCGCCGACGAAAGCATCACCGACAATCCCGACACGATCGCTCGCTCCTTCCTTGCCGAGACCGAGAGCTATTGGCAAACATGGGTGCGCGATCTCAACATCCCCTTCGACTGGCAGGTCGCCGTGATCCGCGCGGCGATCACCCTGAAGCTCTGCAGCTTCGAGGACACCGGCGCGGTGCTGGCGGCGCTCACGACGTCGGTGCCGGAGGCCGCGGGCACGCCGCGCACCTGGGACTACCGCTTCACCTGGCTGCGCGATGCCTTCTACACGGTGACGGCGCTCAATCGCCTGTCGGCGACGCTCACCATGGAAGGCTATGTCCGCTTCATCGTCGACATCGTCGAGGCCGGCAGCTCGCGTGGCGAGGCCCACGAGATCGCGCCGCTGTTTGCCATCGCGCCCGGCACCGACACAACCGAGCGCCTGATCGATTCGTTGCCCGGCTATCGCGGCTTCGGGCCGGTGCGCGTCGGCAATGCCGCGGTCGGCCAGCGCCAGAACGACACCTACGGTTCGATGGTGCTGACGGCGGCGCAGATGTTCTGGGACGAGCGCCTGCCGCGGCAGGGCGATCTCGAGCTCTATCGCCAGCTCTGCGTCGTCGGCAACGAGGCCCACCGCGCCGCGCTGACGCCCGATGCCGGCTTGTGGGAATACCGCGATCGCCAGGAGGTCCACACCTTCTCGGCCGCGATGTGCTGGGCGGCCCAGCATCGCCTCGGTCTGATCGCCAAGCGGGTCGGCGTCGCCGTCGAATCGCGCGAATGGCTGGCGCGGGCCGGCGTGTTGCGCCAGGAGATACTGAAGCGCGGCACGACGTCGGACGGCTGGCTTTCGGGCGTGCTCGACCGCGACATGCTCGACGCCTCGAGCCTGGTGCTGCCCGAGATCGGCCTGCTGGGCTCCGACGATCCGCGCTTCCACGCGACGATCGACGCGGCGGGCAAGCACTTGATGAAGAACGGCTTCCTGCTGCGCTATCGCGAGGCCGACGACTTCGGCAAGCCGTCCAACGCCTTCCTGCTCTGCACCTTCTGGTACATCGACGCTCTGGTCAGCGTCGGCCGGCGCGACGAGGCGCTCGAGCTGTTCAACAACCTGCTCGCCCGGCGCAACCATCTCGGCCTTCTTTCGGAGGACATCGATCCCCACACCGGCGAATTGTGGGGCAACTTTCCGCAAACCTATTCGCAGGTCGGGCTGATCCTGTCGGCCATGCGCCTGTCGAGAACATGGGAGGAGGGACTATGGCACGCCTCGTGATCGTCTCGAATCGAGTGCCGATTCCCAAGTCGCGCAGCGCGGCCGCGGGTGGTCTTGCCATCGCGTTGCGCGATCTGCTGACGCCGGGCTCGATGTGGTTCGGCTGGAGCGGCCGGCTGACCGCCGAACCCGCGGCGCAGCCGTCGCTGGTCGAGGCACGCGGCGTCACCTATGCCACGATCGATCTCACGGCCGAGGCGCATCGCGGCTTCTATGTCGGCTTTGCCAACGGCGCGCTGTGGCCGCTGCTGCACTTCCGGCTCGGGCTGATGCATTTCCATCGCGAGGACTACGAGGGCTACCTCGCCGTCAACCAGACTTTTGCCGCCTCGCTTGAGCCCGTGCTGCAACCCGACGACACGGTGTGGGTGCATGACTACCATCTCATCCCCTTCGGCCGCATGCTGCGGACGCGGGGGTTTCGCGGCCCGATCGGTTTCTTCCTTCATGTCCCCTTCGTGCCGCCCTCGATGCTCGAGGCCATGCCCGTCGCCCGCGAGCTGGTGGTCGATCTCTGCGCCTACGACCTGGTCGGCTTCCAGACCGAGGAACATGCGCGGGACTTCCGCGATTGCGCGCAGCGCATGCTGGGCGCCACGGTCGATGGCGAATGGGTCAGGTTGAACGGTCGCCGCATGCGCGCCTTCGCCGATCCGATCGGCATCGATGCCGAGTCGTTCGCGCAGGAAGCTGGACGCGCGGCCAGCGACAAGCTGGTGCGACGGGTGGCCGATAGCATGGTCGGACGCGCCCTCATCATCGGTGTCGACCGGATGGATTATTCCAAGGGCCTGCCGCAGCGCTTCGAGGCCTTCGGCCGCCTGCTCGAGAAGCATCCCGAGCATCGCCGCAAGATCCACTATCTGCAGATCTGCCCGAGGTCGCGCGAAGAGGTCGACGAATATCGAAAGCTGCGCATCGACCTCGACCGGTTGGCCGGACGGATCAACGGCAAATTCTCCGAGTTCGACTGGACGCCGCTGCGCTACAGTGCGCGGGCGGCGCCGCGCGCGACGCTTGCCGGCCTCTACCGCATCGGGCGGATCGGCGTGGTGACGCCGCTGCGTGACGGCATGAACCTGGTCGCCAAGGAATTCGTCGCCAGCCAACCCGACGACGATCCGGGCGTCCTGGTGCTGTCGAAGTTTGCCGGCGCCGCGCATGAGCTTACCGAGGCCCTGATCGTCAATCCGTTCGACCCCGACGCCATCGCCGATGCCGTGCACCTTGGGCTCACCATGCCGCTCGCCGAACGCCGGGAACGCCACGCCGCGCTCAGGGCCAAGGTGTTCCGGACCACGGCCCAGGTCTATTGCCAACGCTTCCTGGACGCGCTGGCCGCGCGGCCCCTGGTACGGGCGGCGGCCTAGCGGCCTCCCGCGTGGGGTGGCGGCCCTACCACATCGTCTTGGCGGCCCGGCCTGCCCACTCGCGGTCGTAGGTCGCGCCGCCGACGCGGTCCCGGCTCAGCGCTGCCAGGATCTGGCCGGCGCTGGGCAGGCCCTTGGGATCGACATGGCGCGCCGGGTTCCACAGTTCGGAGCGCACCAGGGCGCGGGCGCACTGGAAGTAGACGGCATCGACCGTCATTACCATCACCGAGCGCGGCGCCTTGTCCTCGACGGCGAAGGAGTCGAGCAGTGCCGGCTCGACGCTGATCCGGGCGCGGCCGTTGACCCTGAGCGTGTTGCCCACGCCCGGGATCAGGAACAGCAGCGCCACGCGCGGATCGCGCACGATGTTGCGCAGCGAATCGATCCGGTTGTTGCCGCGCCGGTCGGGCAGCATCAGGGTCTTGTCGTCGTGCACGCGCACGAAGCCCGGCTTGTCGCCGCGCGGCGAGCAATCGAGCCCCTCCGGTCCCGAGGTCGCGAGCGAGGCGAAGGGCGAGGCCTCGATGTAGGCCCGGTACTGCGGCGTGATCCGCGTCACTTCCTTGACGGTCGAAGTCTCGCCGGGCTGGCCATAGAGCGCTTCGAGGTCGGCGATGGTGGTGAGGGTATTGCGTGTAAGCGTGTCGGGCATGGTCGTACTCATCAACTCCAGCGGGCGGGCGACGTACCGAGCGGTTCGGCGGGACGGGCATAGAAGGCGGGCGTCTCGCTCAACTGCACGATCGGGCGGAGATGGTTCAGCCGGCCGAACGGGCCGATGCTTTCGGTGACGAGGTCGGCCAGTTCGTCGTCGGCAAGTTCGGCCGCGCCCTTGCTGCCATCGACGGTGCCGAGGCTCGCGATCCAATGCGCGACCTGGACCAGCGAGACGCGCACCAGCCATGAGCCGCCCTGCTCGGCACGCCGCGCAAGACCGACCATGGCGCCCAGTGTCGCGAGATAACCGGCGATATAGTCGTTGGCCTGCACCGGCATGTTGCGCGGCTTTTCAAGAGTGCCTTGCGTGGCCGAAAGGCCCGTCACGTTCTGCACGATCGAATCGAAGCCGCGCCGTGAGGCCCAGGGGCCTTCGTGGCTGTAGGCGCAGATGCTGACGCAGATGATGCCCGGTTGCAGCTCGGCCAACCGCTCCGGCGAAAAGCCGCGCGCCGCCAGCGTTCCCGGCCGGTAGCCTTGGGTGAAGACATCGGCCTCGCGCACCAGTCCGGTCAGCGTCTCGATGCCGGCCGGCTCGCGGAGATCGATCCAGGCACAGCGCTTGCCGTGGCCGGTGTCCATCAGCAATTCGCTCTGATACGGCAGGTGAGGGGCGGCGATGTGCAGAACCTCGGCGCCGTTTTCTGCCAGCACGCGGCCGCTGGTGGGGCCGGCCAGCACGCGGGTGAGATCCAGCACGCGGACACCGCTCAGCGGCCTGCCGGCCTCGCCGCTCTTGATGGGCGGCAGCGGCCGCGCCGGCGCCTCGCCGATCTTGACGATGTCGATCAGCGGCAGCCCGGCGACGGCAACGCCATGCGGATGGGCGTTCCATTCGTCGCGGCTGCGGACGAGGCCGCCGACGCAGTCACCGGCGGCGATCGCTTCCTCGATGGCGAGGCCATCCCATTTGGCGACGGCCTCGGCCAGTGCCTCGCGTGTCTCGGCCTTGGCGCCGGTAATACGCAGCGCGCCGGCACGATGGTGCGGATGGTTGGTGTGCAGGAACATGGTCCGGCCGTCGCGCGTCGGATAGTGGCCGGCCAACGGATCCCACGACACCGGCCGCTCGCCGTTGCGGCGAACATAGGTGTTCGAGCGCAGCGAGGCTGCGGCGGCGCGCAGGTCGATGCTCACGGACTGCGGCTTGCCTGTCCGCAGACGCCAGAGATCCGAGACGGCGAGGCCGACCGCGCCCAGGGCCGCCGATCCGGCGCGGCCGATGCGCCACGGCGTCACGAACACGGGATCGTCGCCGCCGCCGATCGCCAGGGAATCGTCGGCGCGTCGGGTGCGGCCGAGCTGGCGAAGAACGTCGTGGGCGAGATTCTGGCTCATTTGTCCTCCCAGGTGTTCGGCATGATCCGGGTCAACAGGGCCATCAGCGCGTCGGGACAGGTGATGTGCGGATTGTGGCTGCAGTCCATCTCGTAGTGCTTCCAGCCGGCCTCACTCTTGGCGCGCTCGGCGAACTGGCGGAACACGTCACCGGGGCCGTTGCGCGTCGCATAGATATAGTGACGTGGCGGCGGCGGCTCCTTCGAGTCGAGCTGGAGTTTCTGCTCGAAGGTCCGGATGGGCTGTGGCCGACGGCGCGGACTGGCCCAGGCGACGTCCTCGGGCGCGGTGTCGGGTGGCATCGGATTGACGGGAAGCCGCCAGCCGTCGCCGTCCTTGGCGGCGCCGGCGCGCATGTTGCCCTCGGCCTTCGGGCCCACGAGATCGAACAGGCTCTGCCCGTCCTTGGGCGCGAAGGCATCGATGTAGACCACGCGTGCAATGCGCCCGTGCGCCTTGTCGGCGACGCCGGTCGCGACCATGCCGCCATAGGAATGGCCGAGCAGGGTGACGTCGGTCAGGTCCTCGAATTCCAGCACCGCCAGCACGTCCTGGATGTGCGTCGACAGGTCGATCTCGGGACGGGCGAGGTGGGCGCGCTCGCCGAGCCCGGTGTAGCTGGGCGAGTAGAATTCGTGGCCGGCCGCCCTGAACAGGGGCCGCATCTTCTTCCAGGCCCAGGCCGCGGACCAGGCGCCATGCGCCAGAACAATACTAGCCATCGCCCTACCTCCTTGCTGGAAAAGCCTCTTTCCCAATGCTATTACGAATTACTCGCAATGACTTCCAGATCAACCATAGCATTGGGCGACGCACACGTGGGCTTTCGTGGCCGCATCCAGGCGCTCGCCGTGGAGCATGCCGGAACGGGCTTGCCGGGCCCCGAGCTGGAGCGCCGGCTGATCGAACTGGGCTTTGTCGAGGGCGCCGACGTCGAACTGCTCCACGAGGGCCTGTTCGGCAGCGACCCGATCGCGGTGCGTGTTGCGCACGCCACCATCGCGCTGCGCCGGCGCGAAGCCATGGCGGTTTTGGTGAGCGCGGAGATCCCGGCATGAGCGCCGCCACTCCTGTCATCGCCCCCGTTGTTGCCTTGGTCGGAAATCCCAATTGCGGCAAGACGGCGCTGTTCAATGCGCTCACCGGCAGCCGCCAGAAGGTCGCCAACTATCCCGGCGTGACGGTCGAGAAGAAAATCGGCCGCCTCACCACGCCGGCCGGCCGCGTCCTGCAGATCGTCGACCTGCCCGGCACCTACTCGCTGCGGGCGCGTTCGCCCGACGAGGAGATCACACGCGACATCGTGCTCGGTCGCCTGCAGAGCGAAGTGGTGCCCGACCTGATCGTGTGTGTTGCCGACGCCTCCAACCTGCGGCTGGCGCTCCGCCTCGCGCTGGAGCTGAAGCGCGTCGGACGTCCGGTGATGCTGTCGCTCAACATGATGGACATCGCGCGCAAGCGCGGCATCGAGATCGACGCCAGCCGTCTTGCGCGCGATCTCGGCGTGCCGGTCGTGAGCTCGGTCGCGGTGCGCCGTGGCGGCACCGACGACCTGCTGCGCGAGATCGATGGCGCGCTGGCCAATTTGCCCGCGGCCGGCGCCGCCTCGTGGAGCGCCCCCGACGCCGGCGAACTGCGCGGCAGCCAGCGCGAGGCCGACCGGCTGCTGGCCGCCGCGGTGCGCCGCTCCGGCGAGCGTGATGCCGGCACTGCGCGGGCCGATGCCGTGCTGCTGCATCCGGTGGCAGGCCTCGCCATCCTGCTCGCCATCCTGTTCGTGATGTTCCAGGCGGTGTTTGCCTGGGCAACGCCCGGCATGGATGCGATCGAAGCGGCTTTCCACTGGCTGGGCGACTTGGTCGAGACCCTGCCGCTGCCCGACCTGCTCAAGAGCTTCCTCAAGGACGGGCTGATCGGTGGCGTCGGCAGCGTGCTCGTGTTCCTGCCCCAGATCGTCATCCTGTTCTTCTTCATCCTGATGCTCGAGGACCTGGGCTACATGGCGCGGGCGGCGTTCCTGATGGATCGCATCATGGGCGGCGCCGGCCTGCATGGGCGGGCCTTCATCCCGCTGCTGTCATCGTTCGCCTGTGCCATCCCCGGCATCATGGCCACGCGTGTGATCGACGACCGGCGCGACCGACTCACCACCATCCTGGTGGCGCCGTTGATGACCTGCTCGGCGCGCATCCCGGTCTACACGCTGATCATCGGCGCCTTCATTCCCGACCGCGAGGTCTGGGGCTTCGTCGGCCTTCAGGGGCTGGTGATGTTCGGCCTCTACGCGACGGGCATTGCGGGCGCGCTCGGCGTGTCGTTCGTGCTGAAGCGCCTGATCTGGAAGGGCTCGCCGGGCGAACCCTTCATGCTCGAGCTGCCGGACTACAAGCTGCCGCGGGTCAAGAGCCTCGCCATCGGGCTGTGGACGCGCGCCGCGATCTTCATCAAGCGTGCCGGCACCATCATCCTCGCCATGATGGTGTTGATCTGGCTGCTGGCGACGTTCCCGCAGCCGCCGGAGGGCGCGACCGAACCCGCGATCAATTACAGCCTGGCGGCAATGATCGGCTCGGCAATCCAGCCGTTGACCGCGCCGCTCGGCTTCAACTGGCAGATCAACGTCGCGCTGATCCCCGGAATGGCGGCGCGCGAGGTCGCGGTCGGCTCGCTCGGCACCATCTATGCCATCAGCGGCGGCGAGGAGGCAGTCGACAAGATCGGCCAGGCTCTCAGTGCGCAATGGAGCCTCGGCACGGCACTGGCATTGCTTGCCTGGTACGTGTTCGCACCGCAATGCGCCTCGACCCTTGCCGTCATCCGGCGCGAGACCGGCGGCTGGAAATGGATGTGGGTGACCTTCTTCTACATGCTGGCGTTGGCCTATGCGGCGGCCTTCATCACCTATCAGGTCGCCCGCGCCCTCGGCGCGGGATAGCTCAGCGAGCAGGTTGCCGCGGCGCGAGATCGTAGAGTGCGATCCGGCGACGCGGCTCGAGCGGCAGCGAGCGCCACAGCGCCGGATCGACCGGCACGCCGTGGGCGCGTACCCAGGTGTCGAAATCCGCCGGTCGGCGGCCCGTGCCGAGGACCACGTAACGTACCTCGCCGAGTCGAACGCGCTCGGCGAACGCCTCGATGCTCATGATCGGGTCGTTGCCGAGGTAGCCACCGAACGCCAGGGCAGGCCCGCCGGTGCGAATGATGACCGGCGCGGCGAGCAGCGCCGTCGGCGTGGCAACGAGGAAGCGCGCCGAGCCGCGCTGCGCTTGCAGGTAGGCCAGCAGCTTGGGATCGTCGGTCAGCGAGCGGAAGTGACGCGACAGGATGGGGCCACGGCCGTCGTCGATGCCCAGCCAACGCGGCAGGCTGGCCGAGGGCAGGGTGAGATTGCCCGGCGAGAAGACCGGGCTCAGCGCCCAGGCCGCGGGCAGCACCAGCAGGGCAACGCCGCCGACGATCGCGGGCGGGCGCTTGGCGCGCCACCACGCGGCGGCGGCGGCCAGCAGCGCCACGCCGGGAAAGCCGATCCAACTCGTTGTCCAGCCGAGTGTCGTTCCCGTGATGTAGCCCTGCCATAGCGCGGTGACGGCGAGGCCCAGCGCAAGATAACCCGGGCCGCGCCGCCACAGCTCGTAGCAGCCGACGCCGGCGAGCGCGGCCAGCGGCGGCGCCAGGGTCGCGAGATAGTAGATGTGGAAGATGCCGTCGGCGGCGCTGTAGACGATCGCATAGGCCAGCGCCCAGCTCGTCCAGAGTGCCACCCAGGCGCTCCGCCGCCACGCCAGCACGGCACCGAGCAGGAGA
>Ga0207952_1000276_pt1 | contig 49190 bp, 59 predicted proteins | sample SubbioR12Aug_8Ca_FD_184831 | JGI IMG/M metagenome (GOLD analysis project Ga0207952, IMG submission 184831) | Serpentinite rock and fluid subsurface biosphere microbial communities from McLaughlin Reserve, California, USA - CR12Aug_8Ca (SPAdes) | ecosystem: Environmental > Terrestrial > Deep... | reverse complement strand
GGAACCTTTGGTTCCGGTCGCACTTCTTTTTTCTCCGCTTTTTTCCCAATGACAACAGGCACCGGCGTATGCACCGGCGTCGAGGTCGCAGCAACTGCGTTACGCGTTACGGGACGCGCGATTTCTGGCTGGGGCGTATGCTGGGGCGGGAGTTGGTGCGAATACAATCCGAAGACGCTCAAGAGCATCAGCAACTGCGTCAGCAAGTTTGAGAACATAATGCATAGGTGGAAAATCTTAGGCTAACTTCACCATTCTCTCATACTTTTGGGAAGTCACTATTGCGCTTTGATGAAGACCGTCCTTGATTGCTGTTTTCATGAATGTCATAGTGTGACAAGGCTCTGGATTGTGGAGATGTCGATGCCATACGATGGTGACCTGACGAAGTGGCAGCAGCCGGAAAAACGACGCCCAACGGGGTTGTTCATATATTTTTTCGCAAGTTTTGCCGTCGGCGTCGTAGCGTTGGTGGTATGGACCGCGTTTGAATCGTATGCGTTTGTGAGAGCTCCGATGGTCGCGATGGAAGTGCAAAAGAGCATGCGTCTCAAAGACGAAAGCGGCAGGCTGCCCTAGGGCAGCCTGCCGCAATCTTTTCTATTCCAGCAGAAACTACGGCGTTACCGTAAACGTGCCCTTCATGCCATTCGCGCGGTGGTTGCCGACCGAGCAGTAGTACTCGAAAGTACCGGAGCGGTCTGCGACAAATTCGAACGTCTCCGATTGGCCGCCTTGGATGACTTTCGTCCCCACGTTGTATCCGTCAATGCGGAGGTCGTGCGTGCCGCCGCCGTTCTGGTAGGTGATGCGCACGCGATCGCCCTTTTTGACCGTGAGCGTCTTCTGGTTGAACGCCATGCCCGTCGACGTGACGGTGATCTCCTTCAGGCTGCCTTCTGTAGACGTGCCGGTCGGCGTCGTAGGCTGCGTATTTGTCGTCGGCGAGACGTCAACGTTCGCATTGATGTCGGGAAGTGGCGTTTGCTGCTGTGAGTAGAAGTACCACCCGCCGCCAAGGATGACCAGCGCTACTAAAACGATCAAGAATGTTCGCATAGGTTTAGAAATAAATAGTAAGAGACACCATTGTATACAATAGCTGCCAGTTCATGAAGCCCTGGTGATATCTGCCAACGTGCCCGCACACCAACCAGTTGTGGACAACCGGTTGGTGTGCGGGCTTGCGCTATTTCCGGGGGTTGCTAGGGTGGAAACAGAATACGCATCGAGGCCGAAAGGAGTACGGCTATGGCCAGGACTCGTGAACGCAGGCAGATGCAAGGTCGTGTAGTGGAGCCTCCGACACCCCCTGTGCATCGACGCACGGAAAAATGGTATTCGGGAGAATTCCCGCATATGTCGATGTCCGACTTGCTAAGGCTTGGCGGCGGCAAGATCGCCTACATCAAGGTGATGACGTCCGACGAGGCCAAGGAGATGTTCCCGGCCGTCGAGGGGATCCCGACCGGCATCAGCCTCTACGCGCTGCATGCGGCCGACGGCACGCCGATCGCGCTCACCGACAGCCGGCAGTCCGCGCTCGGCCACGCAATGGGCGACGAGCTCGAAATCGCCAGTGTCCACTAACTAGACGCTAAGGAGAAAACGTGAGAGGCGCCGTACCAAAAGGTCGGCGCTTTCCCTGTGGCGTGTTCCTCTGGGTCCGCGGCAATGGAACCGCTGATACGTGCTTTTCGTGCTTCACTGGTTTATACTACCTTCATGTGGATAAATAGCCACGGAATGACGGCGGTACTCTGTCTGGTCATCGCGCTTGCGTTCGCCATGGGCTTTACTGGTCTTCCGCATATCGGCATGGATATGGAAAGCGGGGTCGAAATGAGTTTTTGTCCCATGATGCTCGGTCCTGCGATATGCACTATGTCCCCGATCCAACATATCGCTTCGTGGCAAAACATATTTACCGGTATTCCTCAAAATACCGCGCTCCTTGTATCCTTGATTTTGTCAGCACTGTCCATGGCCATATCCTGGCTTTGGACGCGTCTGTGGCATTTTTCGCTCGAAGAACGGGCACAACCCTACGGTCGGCATCCCTCCACAGATGCAGTACCCACGCCATTTCTCCAGGAACTATTTTCAAGCGGCATCCTTAATCCCAAGGTTTTCTAGCGAATAACGGTGCAACCGCTGCCACATCGTTGTGGCATTTATTCCTAGTAACCACTCGTACGCATGGAACCAACAGTACAAAAAAATAACCTTGCGGTCCCGCTCGCGATCGTCATTGCCGGCGCTCTTATTGCAGGAGCGTTGTATTTTGGCATGGCTGGGGCAAAAACGGAAACGGTGGCGCAACCCGGTGCCGAACAATTCACTGGCGATCTCGAGGAGATGAGGCCGGTCGCCGGGGATGACCATATTCGCGGGAATCCCAACGCAGACATAGTCATCGTCGAATACTCCGACTTCGAATGCCCGTTCTGCAAGCGATTCCACGAGACGATGAAGCAAGTCTCGACCGAATACGGCGACACGGTCGCCTGGGTCTATCGGCACTTCCCGCTGGACCAACTCCACTCGAAGGCCCGCGCGGAAGCGGTCGCGGCGGAGTGCGCGAATGAACTCGGGGGGAATGACGCGTTCTGGAAGTACACGGACCGGTTCTTCGAACTGACACCATCGAATGACCGAACCAACATTGACGTCGTGCTCCCGCAGATCGCGAAGGAGATCGGTTTGGACGGGGCGAAATTCGCCTCCTGTCTCGAGAGCGGGAAGTACGACGCACACATCGAAGGAGACGTGCAAAACGCGACCGCCACCGGCGGCAACGGCACGCCGTGGAGCATTGTCGTCACGAAAAGCGGCAAAAAATATCCGCTCTCCGGCGCGCAGCCGTATGAGGCGGTCAAGCAGCTCATCGACCTCGCGCTCAAGGAGGACTAAGTATGGAAGCGCTCCGGATCGTCTCCAGGAACCGGAACTACTGTCTTTTAAGTGTGGCAGCTAGTGTGGTCGTATTCGCGCTCGCGACGTGGCTTCCGAACATGCGGCTTCTATGGGCGGTGTGGTCCGATTCTTCCGTGGCGTTTGTCGACAAGATAATCCTTCCAATGCGTCTTCTCGGGTCAATCAGTACGAACTTCACGACGATCTCTGCTTCGTACACGATACTGATCGCGCTGCTTGCGGGAATCAACGTAAGTCTCGCGATATATCTTGTCCGCACAAGAGTCCTCGATGGCGGCGGCGTACTGGCGAGCCTATCGGGTCTCGGCAGCGGAGCGCTTGGTGTCGGCTGTGCGGCATGTGGCTCACTCGTGCTTACATCGCTTATCGGTACTGCGACTGGCGTTGGTCTTCTTGCGCTCTTGCCATTGAAGGGCGCTGAATTTGGCATCATGGGAGTTGCACTGCTTGGGTATTCCACGTATCTCTTGGCAAAACAAATAAGGAAACCGCTCGTATGTTAAGTCTCTTAAACGCATGAACCACCTCGCATTATCAATTGCAGTAGCCATCCTCCTCATCGGAGGTGCGTACTATCTCGGCACCAAGCCTTCCGAACCCATGTCGGCGCTGTTTGCGGATACGGCGTTAGCGGCAAAGTTCGACACGCTCGCGAAGTCCGGGAATTCGACCTGTTCCACCGCCTTCAATGATTCCATCGAAACAATGTCCGACGATGCCCGATTGCAAGGCTCGTGCTGCTCGCCGATGGATCCGCATCGTTACCAAGAACAAGTCGGGGGACTGGAAAAATTCAAGGACATACCGGAAATTCCTTCAGATCCGTATGACATTCCGGTGCGTCTCGCGAAGCAGCTAAAGGCGCAGTACGACGCAGAGCTGACACCCGCGGAGCAGGCCGCGTACGACTACGCGATGCAGAACTCGGACGAACAAGGCCCCTGCTGCTGCAAATGTTGGCGGTGGTACGTCTACGGGGGCTTAGGCAAATTACTCATCCAAAAATATAACTTCACCGGCGAACAAGTGACCGAAGTCTGGAACCTTTCAGACGGGTGCGGGGGAGCTGGTGATCACGCTGGCCATTAATTCACACTATGAAAAACATTAAAACATCGTACATACTTATCGGCCTCGCCGTCATCGTTATCGGCGGGTTCGGCTTGAGCACATTCCTGCAGTCCAATAACCCAAACATCGCTTCAACAGGCGCGTTCCATTGGCATCCGGAACTGGTGATATACGTGAAAGGGGAAAAGATCGAAATTCCACAAGGAATCGGACTTGTTGGCGGCCACAAACCGCTCCACACACACGATGATCTTCCGCTTATCCACCTCGAATTCGGCGGGCCGGCGAAGAATGAAGAAATCACCGTCGGCGCATTCTTCAGAAATTGGGGCAAGGAGTTCAACTCGTTCGGCGCTAACGTGACAATGACCGTGAACGGCAAGGAAAATACCGAGCTTGAAAGCTACGTCATGAAAGACGGGGACAAGATCGAGCTGCGGTATGAGTAGTGTTGCAAATCTGATACGGCAATTCATCCCGCTCATCAACAGGTTCCAAGCGTCACAGTCGCCGAAGACGTTTGTGGCGCTCACCGTCCTGGTGCTTGTGATGGTGCTCTCCGCCGCCGATTCGTTCGGGTTCGTCCCCTATTATGTTGACGGTATCGAATCCACGCGCTCGCGCGTTGCGATAGCTGACTTGCCGGAACTCGGTGAAGAGGCAACGCCTCCGGCTTCTGTCCCAGTCCTGATTACCGCGCTCCCTGAACGCATCCGGAGCATCGCAATCAACCTCGACCTTCCAGTCCAAGATTCGGATACGCGCGACATCGAAGAGCTCTACGAAATGCTCAAAGACGGCCCCGTGCGGTACGTAGACTCGGCGAAACTTGGCGAAGAAGGCAACATTCTCATCTTCGGCCATTCGTCGCAGCTACCGGTCGTCACCAACCAGATGTACAAGGCATTCAACCGCGTGTCCGATTTGGAGGCGGGGGACACGATCACGCTCGAAGGCGGCGGTAAAGAATACGTCTATCAAGTAGTATCCGTAAAAAGCGTTGACGTGGACGAAGGTGTCATTGATCTTGCGAAACAAGGGAACCGCCTCACGCTTGTCACGTGCGACACGCTCTCGGGGAAGAGCGCCCGGTTTGTCGTGGAAGCGGAGCGTATCGGCGCGTATGACGTACGGTAGCGTGCGGCAGGCATACCGGACTTGACTATATACCCCTCGGGGGTATCATGCCTCGCATATGCGAAACGATATCAAAGCAATGGTGCAGCGCCGCCTCAAGCTCGTCGGAGGTCAGATTCGGGGAATTGAACGGATGGTTGAGAACGATGCGTACTGCATCGACATCATCACGCAGACATCGGCGGTAAAACAGGCCCTCTCCTCGGTAGAAAACGCGATGCTGGAAAACCACCTCTCCACGCACGTGACCGAGCAGATGAAATCAGGCAAGGAAAAAAAGGCGGTCGAAGAAGTATTAAAAGTATATCGTCTGGCGCAAAAAAGAAAATAATATGACATGGAAGGTCATTGCCACGGTAATTTTATTTGGGATTGCGTTTATAGCGCTCACGTTTTTTGCATTCGCGGAGTACGGCGGCAAGCTCGGACGTCTGCAGGATGCGTTTGGTTCTTCTGCCCCGGCGCAGGCGGAAAAGCTCGTTGTTGCCCCGCAGGAGGCACGGACGTCTGTGATAGTAGGCAGCGCTACTTTGACGCACGGAGGTTTTTTGGTCGTTCGTGGCGGAGACGGCACGCGAATCGGCCAGGTAATTGAGATCAGCCGATATTTGGCGGCACGTGAGCATGAAAATATCGCGATCGAGCTCGGTGATTTCTATGAATATGACACGGATGACCAGCTCGTCGTCATGGTCTACCGCGATGACGGCGACACAACGTTCAACGAACTCGATGAGCCGGTCAATTCCACCGCCGTTTTTGTCGAGACCGGGGAGGGCGTGCCGCCCGCGGTATTCGAAGACCAGGTTGCTCCAGCGGACGGCATGGGGATGGTAACCGTCCGCTACACCACTACTGGTTTCCAGCCGGCACAGCTCACGGTACCGATCGGAACAATGGTCGAATTCGTGAATCAGAGCAAAACAGCGATGTGGGTCGCGTCTAACGTCCATCCCGAACACGAAATCCTGCCGACCTTCGACCAGTTCAAGGAAGTTCCGAAAGGTCAGAGCTACATGTACACGTTCGACACAAAAGGCTCCTGGGCCTATCACGACCACATCAATCCGTCATTCGAAGGGGTGATTACCGTTGAGTAGATATGGCAAAGATGAATGCAATAGAAAAAGCGTTTGTTAACAGCAGATTCCCGTACCGTGCGGTGCCCGGACTTTTTACCAAGCAGGATTTGATTCGGTTTGGTGAAAAGCACGGTCTCCGAATAACAGACTACGGAGGCAAATATGTATTCAGCCTGCACGGTAAAAAACTATGATCACCAATAAACTCAAAACAATTTTTGGCCTCTCAATCCCACTCTTTATTGCCCACGGCATAGAAGAATTTACAACTCACTTCTATGACACTGACGCATGGGATCAGGCGATATTTGGGAATCTTTTTGGCGATCTATCCACGCACGGAGCCACGTTCATAACTTTTCAGATAATGCTTTGGTTGCTTCTCATTATCTCGTTTCTTTTGCTTTCAGGTGAAAAATGGCAATTTCGAATTCTTGCAATTGCAGGGGTAATTTATATCTACGAGTTGCATCACATCATCAAAGCCGTATCGGTAGGGGGTTACTATCCTGGAGTTATCACCGCACTTGCATTCCCAATCATTGCATACTTCTTCTGGAAAGAATGGTTGTGTGTCAAAATAAGTAACCAGACAAAAATATGAAAAGTATCTTCCTTGCACTCGGCATCGCGTCGCTCCTCGTCCTCGCTGGGTGGTATGTTTCGCGCAATCTCTCCGCCACTCCCGCCGTGCAACCCATCCAGGTCGTCGAGCTCCGAGACGGTGATACATACGACCTTGTTGCGGCGCCTGTCACGAAACAAATAGGCGGCAAAACATACACGATGCTCGCCTATAACGGCTCGATCCCGGGACCCTTGATCAAAATCGCGCAAGGTGCGGAAGTTACGGTCAACTTCACCAATAATACGGGCATGCAGACGCTGCTTCATTCGCACGGTGTACGCATGGATAATCCTTTCGACGGGTCGCAGACATCGCAGAAGGAGATGGAAGACGGCGAAACATTCTCCTACAAACTCAAATTCCCGGACGCAGGCGTGTATTGGTACCACCCGCACGTACGCGAAGACTACCAGCAGGAGTTGGGACTCTACGGTAACTACCTCGTCGGGCCGATCGCGGTCGGGTACTGGTCGCCAGTCAACCGGGAGATACCGCTCTTCCTCGACGATATTCTTATCGAGGATGGCAACATTCTCTTGAGTAAGAAGGCCGCGGACCGTACCCTTATGGGCCGTTTCGGCAACGTGATGCTTATAAACGGCGACGACAATTATTCGCTCGAGGTGGAAAGGGGAGAGGTAGTCCGCTTGTACATAACGAACGCCGCGAATGCGCGTCCGTTCAACTTCGCGATCGAAGGAGCGCGGATGAAGCTTGTCGGCGCGGATGGCGGCGCGTACGAGAAAGAAACCTGGGCAGAGGACGTGCTGCTCGGCCCATCGGAGCGAGCCATTGTCGAAGTGCTCTTTGACACGCCTGGTACGTATGCGATTCAGAATAAAACGCCTGACAGGACGTATACGCTCGGAACAGTAGCAGTCTCAAACGGGCACATTGCCGAATCGTATGCGGCAGGTTTCTTGACGCTTCGCTCGCACAAAGAAACGATAGCAAGCATTGATCCACTGCGCTCATTGTTCAACAAGGAGCCGGACAAACGCATCGCGCTTACGGTCGACATGATGGGTGGCATGGGCGGTCACATGATGCCCGACGGTACCATGATGGGAGGGATGGCCGCAGGCGGTGTGCCCGCGGGCGGTATCGAGTGGGAGGATACCGACATGCAGATGATGAACGAGATGTCGAATACCGGCATGGTCAAGTGGCGCATCCTTGATCAGGATACCGGGAAGAAAGACATGGACATCGGCTGGACCTTCAAAAAGGGCGAGCCGGTCAAGGTCCGGATCTTCAACGATCCGAAATCCATGCACCCGATGCAGCACCCGATCCATTTCCACGGGCAGCGGTTCCTCGTGGTCTCGCGTGATGGGGTGCCGCAGACGGACAATCTCGTCTGGAAAGACACCGTGCTCGTCAAGGCGGGCGAGACGGTGGACATCATCCTCGACACTTCAAACCCGGGGGTTTGGATGGCGCACTGCCATATCGCGGAGCATCTTGAAGCCGGAATGATGATGAAATTCACCGTACAATAAGCTTGTGAACCACGACCACAAACGCCACACAGGACATATTGTAAAAGGAACAGATACACATGCAGGGCACCACGCGGTAGACTTCCTGCGGAAATTCTGGATAGCACTCATTCTCTCTGTCCCCATTTTCTTCTACTCGGAAATGGCGATGATGGTGCTCGATGTACGCGGTCCGGAGTTTCCTGGCGTGCGTCTCCTCATGCTCGCGCTCGGCTCCATCGTCTTTTGGTATTGCGGATGGATTTTCCTCGCGAGCGCGTATCGCGAGCTTCGGGCACGCCTCCCGGGGATGATGACGCTGATCTCGATCGCCATCCTCACGGCGTACCTCTACAGCGTCTATGCCGTGCTCTCCGGCAGCGAGCACGACCTCCTTTTCGAACTCTCGTCACTGGTTGCGATCATGCTCCTCGGGCATTGGATAGAGATGAAATCGGTACAAGGCGCAAAAGGTGCTTTGAAGGAACTGGCGAAATTAATGCCGGATACCGCAGTGCGTTTGCGAGATGGAAAAGAAGAGACCATTGCTCTCTCGGAACTCCGCGAAGGAGACACCGTCCTCATAAAACCAGGAGCGAATATTCCGGCGGACGGTGAGGTCACCGATGGCCAGTCTGACGTGAACGAGGCGATCATCACGGGCGAATCAAAACCGGTTCCGAAGGTAGAGGGATCGATGGTGATCGCCGGTGCCACGAACGGAGATGGCTCGTTGAAAGTACGCGTGACGCTGATCGGCGAGAAAACGTTCCTCGCTGGCGTCATGCGGCTCGTCGAAGAGGCGGAGGCCTCGAAATCGCGCATGCAGATCCTCTCCGACCGCGCAGCTTTTTTCCTGACGACCGTCGCGCTTGTAGCCGGCGCAGTCACCTTTGGCGCATGGGTGATTGCCGAGGCAGGAGTTCTCTTTGCTACGGAACGACTCGTCGCAGTCCTTGTCATCGCGTGCCCGCACGCGCTCGGCCTCGCAGTCCCCTTGGTTGCTGCAATCTCGACGACCATGGCCGCGAAGAACGGATTTCTCGTGAAGCGCCGCCTTGCACTCGAAGCAGCTCGCAGCGTTGGCGTCGTCCTTTTCGACAAAACGGGGACGCTCACGAAAGGTGAATTCGGCGTCACTGATGCGTCCGATGAGGCGCTTTCCCTCGCAGCAGCTGTCGAGGCGCATTCTGAGCACCCAGTAGGGAAGGCGATCGTCATGGAGGCGCAAAAGCGGGGCCTCGTACTTGAGGGAATGAAGAATTTCAAAGCGATCGTTGGGGCGGGCGTTGAGGCGGATGTGGCAGGTAGTCGCGTGTTCGTCGGCCACAAAGGTGGCGAGGACATTGTTGTTGAAAAAGATGGGGTACATGTAGGAGTTATAAAAGTCGTAGACGTCATCCGCCCTGAAGCTAAAGAAGCAGTCGATGTACTGAAAAAATTCGGCATATCGGTTGCGATGATCACGGGGGACTCGCACGAAGTCGCAGAAAGCGTCGCGCGCGAATTGGGGATTGAAGAATATTTCGCACGCGTGAAGCCTGGCGAGAAGTCGGATAAAGTGAAACTTCTGCAATCGAAAGGCAAAAAGGTGGCGATGGTGGGGGATGGCGTGAATGACGCGCCGGCCTTGACGCAGGCAGACCTCGGCGTTGCAATTGGCGCCGGGACGAACGTGGCGGTTGAGAGCGCCGGTATCATCCTCGTGCGCAACGACCCGCGCGATATTCCGAAAATCATCCACCTCTCGAAGCTGACGTACTCGAAAATGATCCAAAACCTCTTCTGGGCGGCGGGATACAATATCGTCGCCATTCCGCTTGCAGGCGGCATCCTCTACTCGCAGGGCATCCTCCTCGAGCCCGCGATCGCGGCCATTTTCATGTCTCTCTCGACCGTCATTGTGGCGGTGAATGCGGTACTGCTGCGGCGTACGTCGTTATGAGCCAGAATAAGGAAACGCAGTGGTACGTCATAACCGGCGGTCCGAGTTCCGGTAAGACGACGACGGTAAACCTCTTAAAAGAGCGCGGGTACACGACGACGATCGAGCATGCACGGCACTATATTGATACGCAGCGCGTGACCGGGAAATCGGTAGAGGAGATCCGCGCGAACCAAGTCGCGTTCCAGCTGGGTGTCCTTACCATGCAGATAGAGCAAGAAAATGCACTCGATCCTTCCGAGTTGGTATTTCTCGATCGGGCGCTTCCGGACGCCCTCGCGTATTACCGTTTCCTCGATTTGCCGGTTGATGCGGCTCTCACCGATGCGCTAGCGAGCGCGTCGTATAAGAAGGTGTTTATCCTTGATCCGCTGCCCCTCGCCCCGGATTACGCGCGGACTGAAGATGCAGCCGCGCAACAAAAAATCCACCAGCTGCTTGTTGAGACCTACACACACCTTGGGTTTCCGGTCGTCCATGTACCAAAACTCCCGCCCGAGGAGCGGGTCGACTTCATCCTCAAAAATCTCTGACAACGAAGCTATTTCCTCGAAATGTGCTGCCACAGCCAAATGCCAAGCAGCACCAAGTCAACAAAAATGACGATGGCGAACAAGAGGCCCCATACGCCGCCTCCGCCCATCCCATATCCTCCCATCATATGAATAGTGTGTGATTGCACGTAACATCGACCGCTACTATTGTACGCGCCCTTGACGTGAATTTGTTAAGATATGCACATATCAACCGTCATCGCAAAATATGAATACACTTATTGCACTGTTAGTCGTCGTAGCGCTCGGCCTTGGGGGCTATTTCCTCTGGAATTCCCCACAAGCTGCAGATATGGACGCTGATATGAATGGAAATATGGGCATGGAGGGTATGGAAGGCAAGGATGGCATGCAAAATACGACCGGCATGCGTGCTGAAGACAACATGGTGGTCGTCATGGAGCAACGGCCCGGGACGACGGTAACCGGCATGGTGCACCTTGCCGCTCCTGGCTACCTCGTCATCCACGAAGACAAAGGTGGCGAGCCGGGCGCGGTCCTCGGCGCAAGCGCGCTCCTTCCCGCAGGTGATACCGACAATATTAAGGTCGCGCTCTCCCGTCCGTCCAAAGACGGCGAGACGCTCCACGCCATGCTCCATTTTGAGAAAGGGGGAAACACGGCATTTTCTGCGGCTGAAGACACGCCGGTGCCGAGCGCGCTCGGCGGCCCCATCCACGGCTGGTTCCAGGTCTCGAGCGATGCGGCGGTCGACGTCCCGATCTCTATTTAGCCGGTTGCGCCCGGCACGAAGCGCCCCTACAATGGGGGCATGACCAAAGCACTTTCGGTTGCCGCTTCGGCACTCGTCATCTTCGGGGGATTAGCAGGCATTGCATTTGCGAGCCATGCGTGGGGCTCGTACCACTGGGCGCGGACCGCGAATCCGTTTACGCTCAAGCTCGGTGATAACGTCTCACCCGCATGGGATCCGTACTTAAAGGCGGCGGCGGCCGATTGGTCGGCCTCGTCGATGCTCGACATGACCGTTGTGACAGGCGCAAACCTGTCGAATCCGAAATACTGCCGCGCGAAAACCGGCGAAGCGCAGGTGTGCAACGCGAAATACGGCTCGAACGGCTGGCTTGGCATCGCACAGATTTATATTTCCGGCGGGCATATTACGGCAGGTATCGTGAAAGTGAACGATTCATACTTCTCGACGGCCAAATACAACAAGCCGGAATGGCGCACGCTCGTCATGTGCCAAGAAGTCGGGCATATCCTAGGACTCGGCCATCAGGACGAAAACATGTCGAATGCAAACCTCGGCACCTGCATGGATTACACTTCGGCACCGCTGCGTAATGACGGGGCGGGCGACAACCTCAATCCGAACGCACACGATTACAACCTCCTCGAGACCATCTACGCGCACCTCGATTCATCAACAACGCTCTCGCAGACGGCCGCTGCGACAAAACCCGCCGACGTTTCCGATAATCCGCGCGATTGGGGGAATGAAATCCGCAGCAGCGCCCGCGCGTCGCTCTTCGAGCGCGACCTCGGGAACGGCGAGAAGGTCTTCACGCACGTCTTCTGGGCCGAAGAGAATCCGCGGCTGACACGCAGCCACGAATAGTCAGGCGACGAGTGCAAACTTTGCCGCTGGACTGCGGACGTTGATAAGCACAGCGTCAGGGTACTTCCGCGACGGGAAGAGGCAGTACGTGATTTCCGTCTTCCATTTGCGGTTCAAGTGCCGGAGCGCCTTGCTGATCGCGAGTAAATCGCGCTCGGTGTAGTGCACCTCGCTGCCGTAGAGGTCGAATTCGGTATCGTCTTTCTCGACAACCTTAAAGTCGATCTTTCCGTAGAGCTTGTACTCAATGCCCGTGAAGAGCTTGAGGAAATCCTGGTAGGCTTCCTCGTCGGCAAAAGGTTTTTGGGGGTCGAACGCCACGCCCGTATCCTACGCCTGCATTATGGAGTTTTGATGAGGTTGCGGATGCGTGGAAGAACCGTATAGTGCAGGCAGTCGTCACAACCTGATGGGAGATGCGCATGTCCAAAAACTTCACACAGTACGTCCAAGTGACAAAGGGGAAGAAGCCGCGCAACTTGTTGGTCATGGCGCTGTATTTCGCGAAGCGGCGTACGTTGGCGCTTGATCTTGGCGCCGGGGCGCTCACCGAAGCAACCTACCTACTCCAGGAAGGCTTCGAAAAGGTCATCGCGGTAGATAAGGAATTGTATGCTGCAGACACCGCTGCAGCACTTCCGCCCGACCGCTTCACGTATATCAAAAGCACGATCGACGAGTTCGACTTCGCGGTGGAAACGTACGATCTCGTCAATTTCCAGTATTCACTGCCGTTCAGTCCTCCGGCGACGTTTGATGCGATGTTCGGGCGGCTGCTCGCCTCCGTGAGACCCGGCGGCGTCGTGGTCGGCCAGCTCTTCGGAGAACGGGATTCGTGGAACGATGACCCTGACATGACATTCCATTCACGTAGGCGTGCGTTCGAGTACTTGGACGAGCGGTTCCAAGTCCCGTGTTTCCAGGAGATCGAGTATGACGGCACCACAAGCCTCGGCGTCCCGAAGCATTGGCATTACTTCGACATCATTGCGCTCAGGAAGTGAGAGTCAGCGGCGGTCGTCCCTAGGGCGACCGCCGTACCATTTGGAAAGAGTCGCCAGTAGGTTATGCTGTGTGTGGTAACTGGCAGCCAGTGTGAGGCGTGAGTCATGGCAATCACCGTAGTTTTTCCGAAACCGGGCACTGAGCTTGAGCGCCATAAACAGGCGTCGAGGGAAGCGCGTACTCGAAATGAAGCACGGGAACGTCGAGCGAAGATGCGACAGGATGCGATCAGCGCGATCGCGATTGCAGGCAGTCTCTTGCTCGGCATATTAGTCGCCAAGGTACGGCACCGGTGAGCGGCTCTCCAGCGCGAACGGCGGCACCCCACCGCCGTTTTGCTTTTCATAATTTAAGGTATGCTTCCCGCATGGAAATCGAGATTAAAGCGCAATTGCAGGACAAGGATGCAGTGATGGCAAAGCTTAGAGGTTTGGGGTGCGAGTTTTCGCCTGTGAAGACGCAGGATGACATGGTGTGGACAGAGAATACCGGCAGCTTGGAGACATTCCTTGCGAACAAGGTATTCCTCCGCATCCGCATCCAAAATAACGAGAAGGTCATCTTGACCGCAAAACAATCAAAAACCGACCTCCAGGGTGGTGCATCGAATTTGGTAAAACGCGAGCACGAGGTCGTTGTGGATTCGGCCGAGGAATCGCGAGGCATTCTGGAGATGCTCGGCCTCAAAGAAGCCGTTCGTACGGTCAAGAAGCGGCAGACTGCCGAGTACAACGGATACGAAATCTGCATCGACGAAGTGGAGGGCCTCGGCTCCTTTATTGAATTGGAAAAAATGGGCGAAAAAGAAGAGGCGGAGAAGATCCAATCCGACATGTCCGCATTCCTCGCAACACTCGGCGTAAAGGCAGAAGACCAGGTGCATAAAGGCTACGACATTTTGATGTTAGAAAAGGGTACCTAGTTGTCGTCTCGCACATGCGGCGGTATGCTTATGCGATGAAATTCCGCGAATTACAAGCAATCCTCGCCGAGGCGGCACAAAAACACGTTTCCCCAAATGAAGCGGATTATTTTGCCGTGGAAATATTGGAGACACACGTTCGCAAGTCGCCGCGAACGGATGTTGTTGAAGAGGCCGTTAAAGACCTGGAGGCGTGTGCGAAACATGGCGGCGATGTCGAGAGACGCGTATTACCTGGATTCATTCGTATGGATTTTCACGGACGTGGGCCGTCGCTCCAGCTTAAAGAGATCCACGATACATTGGCAACAAAAGCCGATACGAACGGCATTGCAATGGCAAGCATTTTGAATTCTGCCGGAATGCATACGATGCACCTCTGGACGCAGGGGTTGGCAAAGCGTGGATACTTTGCGATTGCGGGTTTCAATGGCGGACCGGAAGGTGTGATACCGCTCAACGGAACACATGGAATTTTGGGGACAAACCCGATCACCTTTGGATTTCCTGGCGACAAAGGCGATATCGTCATAGATATGGCAACATCCGAAATCCCGTATTTCCAGATCGTTGCTGCAAAGAAAGAGGGGAAGATGTTGCCGCCGAATAGCGCCGTCGATTCTGTTGGAGAGCTTACGACCGATCCGAAGTTGGCGCTTGATGATACCGGCGCATCCAATCTCACGCCGCTGGGCAACACGTACAAGGGCTACAACCTCAACTATGTGATGGAAATCATGACAAGCGCCTTAATTGGCGCAAAGATAAGTACCCAGATGGATCCACGGTACGTTGCTGAAGAACATGGTGGGTTCGTGATTGCGATATCTATAGACGCGATTGCCGATCGTAAAAGCTATGACGAATCAATTGCTGATATGAATGCGAAGATCCGTACCCAAAAACCACGTGCCGACGTTGATAAACTGACCGTACCAGGTGATCGGAATTTAGAACATAAAGCCACTATGGGCGACGATATGGATGTGAATGTTGAAACGGCATTGCTTGAGCGTCTTAGAACGCTTACAGGATAAATATGCACCCCGACGTCCTCGCGTTTCTCAAAAACCAGCGCGTATCCGTGTTTGCGATCGAGATGCTCGACGGCGCGCCGCATGGTTCAACGGTGCATTTTGCGCACACGGAGAGTCCGCCAACCTTCATCATCCTGACCGAGACGAAGTATTGGAAAGCCGAACCCTTGCATGGCAGGCAGGAATCGCGCGCGACGATGGTCATCGGCTTTGAGGAAGGACCGAATTCGCGCACGCTCCAGATGGACGGCATTGCTCACGTTTTCACTCCCGCAGAAGCGCATTTGAAAGAGATTTACCTCGCGAAGTTCCCGAACGTACGCGCAAAACTCAACGAGCCCGATGATTTCTTTTTTACCTTCACACCGACCTGGTGGCGCTTTACCGATTGGACGCGGCCGGAAGGTAAGACGATCTACCTTTCTGATGGAAGCGTGACAGTGAAAGAAAAAGTAAACTCGCTTAAAGTCTCATGATTATGTCCAGAATCGACATATTGCGTCGAAAAGTTGATGCACTCTACGCCAATCGTAATATCGAGGAAGCCGATGAATGGGCAGGATATTTGCATAGGAATCATATTTTCGCGGTTGCCGACGCAGCTGCAGATATGGCAAAACGATTCGGTGGAGACGCGGAACTCGCCGCGGCTGCAGGAATGTTGCATGACATCGCTGACGCGGTAATGAAGCGGCGAGAGGATGGACACGGCGAGAAAAGCATCGAGATCGCAGAAAGACTGTTGAAAGAATCAAGCTTTAGTGATGATGAAATTCGCCACGTGATTGATGACGCGATCGCAAAACACAGCTGCCGCGGCACCGTTCGGCCCGAAACGCAAGAAGGAAAATGCATGGCAGGCGGAGACGCGATTGTGCATCTCTCAAGTGATTTCTACGACCATGCGATCGAAGATTGGATCAGGCGAGGAGAGACAAAAGAGGATTTGCAGAAATGGGGACTGGAAAAGATTGACCGCGATTTGAACGTAAAGATTTTCTTTGACGACGTGCGCGAAGAGATGCGCCCGCATTACGAGAGATGGAAAGCGCGGTTTGAATCCCTTGCATGATTGATTACAACGTACCGTTTTATTCAAATACGCCCGACGATACACACTGCTTCCAGGCGGCGCTCAAGATGGTTTTGAAGTATTTCCTGCCGGAGAAAGAATATTCGTGGGAAGAGTTAGAGAAAAAGACGGCAAAAGTTGAAGGCTTATGGACGTGGACGATGGCTGGGATTTTGTGGCTGAAGGAAAGCTGTTTCGACGTCGTTAATATCGAGCAGATGGACTATCGGCGGTTTGCAAGCGAGGGCGAATCGTATCTCATCGAATTTTTCGGTGAGGACGTCGGCAAGGAACAGATTGAGCATAGCGATATCCCGCAAGAGGTGGAATATGCGCGCAGATTTGCAGATATATCCGAGCTTCGTATTCCTTATGATTCTGAAATCAAGAGCTTTCTTGAGCAAGGGTATCTTGTCATTTGCAATGTCAATTCGCACATGCTGAATGATAAAGAGGGTTACGCGGGTCATTTCGTTGTCGTCAAAGGGTATGACGATACGGGTTTTATCTTGCACGATCCGGGGTTGCCTGCATTTGAAAAACGGCACGTGCGCTTCGACGTATTTGAAAGGGCATGGGCATATCCAAACGAAACCGCCAAGAATATTGTGGCAGTACGGCTGAAGCAATAATCGGCCCATACACCAGTGTATGAGCCGATTTTGGACTGGCGTTTTGAGCTCAAAGATGGCATAGTGCTGGCCAGCTTTGCAACAGGGAGTGCACTGAAATGTCTGACTCATGGTCGTGTCTTTTGGTTCACAAAGGACCGGGAATGCTGGGCGACGAGATCTGCTCGTTTCTCAAGATGGTGGCATGCGAACTAGCTCTGCAGAAGATCGATCGAAAGCGCATCACCCACGAACTCTGCGACGCCATTGTCCAGACTGATTGGCAAACGCAGGTGGTCGGCGCCCGCGCTGGGGTGCTATTCCGAGCGCAGGTCTTTGCAGAGAAGGGCGATTACTTCGTCAACTTCCTTCTCAACGAAGACGATTTGAAGCGCGGAGGTGACGTCATCCGACGAATTCGCGAGCACACTCCAGACTGGGGAGAGTTGAGCGAGGATCAGCTCATTCCGGAGCTTCTCGAGTTCCGTGATTTGCGGAAGCACAAACTGCACTGACGAAGGATTTTTCAAAACAAAGGCGGTCGCTCGATTGGGCGACCGCTAGTCTTTTGCCTTGCGCAGTACTGTTCAGAATGACATAGTGCGGGCCGGCGAAACGGCAACCAGGGAGAACCGCATGCCACTTATCCAGATTCGTCACGCTCTTGCTTACGATGAGGTCAGAAGGGTTCGCGATAGCCTGCAAATCGTAGCGGCGAATGAGTTGTCCTGCCCCGACCGGCGGCTCACGCCCGCGCACATCATGATCGCGGTTGATGAACAGGGGCCGGACGACTCGATACCGAAAGATATTCTGGTGATCGTGCGGGCGCATAACTTTCCCGCCAGGGTCCAGAATCATGCCAACATCTGCAGGGCGCTCGATGCCGACGTCAGTGGCAATCTCAGCTTCGGTCGGACCTGGGGCGTGTGGGTTGAATTGAACCCTATGGAGTACCTCTCCGACACTGAACGCTGACTGCACATTCGCCTAATTTCAACCCCGTCCTGCGTGCCAGGCGGGGTTTTGCTTTTGCCTTGTGCTTGGGAGGGAGAGGGGTATGCTAGTTGGCATGCGTTATGTAACCGTAACGGCGAGATGGCTGGAGGAGCGTAAATTTTGAATTCGACTTGCATGTGAAATTGCCGTCGCGCTTGCCGCTATTGCCGCACTGATCTTTGCGGGGCTCACATATTGGAATAGCACGACGGCTGCTGAGTATCGTCCGTATGTGGGTGTAAAGCAAATATCACTTGGAGATCGGGGTATTTTGATAACACTGATCAATACTGGACTGGTTCCTGCAAATAATTTGCGCGGGACATATAGCGAATTTGTGGATGGAGAATGGAAAAATGTTTCAACGACGTCACCAGCATTTCTCATGCCACTCCCCCAGGAAGTTCGCATCCCAGCATATTTCAAGGATGATCTCGATCGTAGGGAAACGCTGTCTCGAAGACTTAAGTTAGAAATAGACTACGATGGAATTAATACAGACAATCATAAAACCGAATTTGTGATGAAATTCAATCCCAGCTCAAAATCTTTCGAGATTGAAGACGGGAGAGCAAATTGACCTTGTACAGAACTCTTTTTTATGGCACAATCATTTCCACGAGGCCGGCAAGGCCTTTATTTTATGGATATCACCATCCGACAATACGAAGATCGCGATTATGACGCGCTCATAAAGTGCATGGAAGACCTCCACGACTACGAGGTGGAGATTGATCCCATTCACCGCCTCATCCGTAAGGATGGGTTTGGAAAGTCATATACTGATTGTCTTTTAGATGACGTTCGGGAGAAACAGGGGGTCATCTGTTTTGCAGAGAAAGACGGGAAAATCGTCGGCTGCGTTGCTGGCTGTATTGAGGCGATTGAAAAGAAATACAAGCTCGGGATGGACTCGGACAAACCATACGGATATGTTATGGAGCTTTTTGTTGACAAGGAATTTAGAAACCAAGGTATCGGAGCAAATCTAGTGGGAAAAATGGAGGAATACTTTCGCGCAAAAGGATGCGATATGTCGAGCATGGACGTGTTTGCAACGAACACTGCTGGCCACGAATTCTACAAAAAGATCGGCTACATGGATCGGAATGTAAACCTTGTCAAAAAACTCTAGTATGGAAATCCGCAACATTGCCATTATCGCGCACGTGGACCATGGGAAAACAACTCTCACGGATGCAATCCTGCGCCAGACAGGAGTTGCGCAAGAGGGGGTGACGATGGACTCGAACAAGCTCGAACAGGAGCGCGGGATTACTATCTATGCGAAGAATGCGTCGGTGCCGTACAAGGGGACGAAGATCAATATCGTCGACACGCCGGGTCACGCGGACTTCGGCTCGGAAGTCGAGCGCGTGCTCCGCTCCATCGATAGCGTCCTCCTTGTCGTCGACGCGCAGGAGGGTCCCATGCCGCAGACACGCTTCGTCCTCAAAAAGTCGCTCGAGCTTGGCTTGAAGCCGATCGTCGTCATCAACAAGATTGATAAGCCAGCCGCTGATCCGCATCGCGCGGAAGAGCAGGTCTTGGAACTCTTTTTGGAACTCGGCGCGTCTAATGAGCAGGCGGAATTTCCGGTGGTGTACGCGATCGGGAAGCAGGGCGTCGCAATGCGCAAGCTCGATGATGAAAAGAAAGACCTCACGCCGCTTCTCGATGTGATTTTGGAAAAGGTTCCGGCAGCAAACGCGGACACGACACTTTTTGAAAAGACGCTTCGCGCGCAGCCCTTTAATCTCGCATACGACAACTTCCTCGGCCGCATGGCCGTCGCCCGCATCTACGAGGGCACGATGAAAAACGGCTCGAATCTCGTCGTGAAAAAGCCGACCGGAGAAACTCGCAACGGCAAGATCACAAAGATGTTTACCTTCAACGGACTTCAGCGCGTGGAAACGCAAGAAGCGAACGCAGGCGACATCGTGATTTTTTCTGGCGTACCAGACATCGAGATTGGGGAGACTGTTTCGACGACAGCGGACGTCGAAACGCTTCCCGCGATCGCCGTCGATGAGCCGACGATCACCCTCAACTTCCTCGTCAACAACTCGCCATTTGGCGGACGCGAAGGAAAATTCGTGACGACGCGCCAGCTGCGCGACCGCTTGGAAAAAGAACTCGAGATCAACGTCGGCCTTCGTGTGGATTTCTCCGGGGGAGACACCTTCAAAGTTTCCGGCCGCGGCGAATTGCACGTGGCTATCCTCCTTGAGAACATGCGCCGCGAAGGGTATGAGATGCAGGTCTCGCAGCCGCAAGTCATCATCCGCGAAGAGAATGGCGTGAAAACGGAGCCGTTCGAAGAAGTGGTCGTGGATATCCCGTCGCAGTACCAGGGCGCGGTCATCGAAAAGCTCGGTACACGTGGGTTCGTCATGCAGAACATGCTCGTCCATGGGGACACGGTGCGTCTCATTTTCGAAGGCCCGACGCGCGGGCTGCTTGGCTACAGGAACCAATTCATCATAGATACGAAAGGCGAAGGCATCATCGCCGCGCGCGTCGTCGGCTTCAAGCCGTTCGCAGGAGAAATCAGGAAGCGCGCACAAGGCTCGATGATCTCAATGGCGACGGGGAAGGCGCTCGGTTTCTCGCTCTGGAATTTGCAAGACCGTGGCACGCTCTACATCGGCCCGGCTGTCGAAGTGTACGAAGGCCAGGTGATCGGCGACACGTCGAAGGGCGAAGAAATGACCGTGAATCCTACCAAGGGCAAGCAACTCACGAACGTCCGCGCGTCCGGCACCGACGATGCGATCAACCTCATCCCGCCGTACGAACTCACGATAGAACGCGGCCTCGAGCTCATGCAAAAGGACGAATACTTGGAAGTCACGCCGCAGTCTGTCCGTTTGCGCAAAATCATTTTGACGGAATCTATGCGTTCAAAAGAGGCACGGAAGGAATAAAAGAGATCGCCGAGGACGCGGGGTCCTCGGCGGGGGTTCAGTGGCGGCGGAAGCCAGGCGGTGCGCCAAGTTCTTCGTAAATCATGTCTCGAGCCGCGAAGAAGTTGTCGGCCAAATCCGCAAACCGCTTCAGGAGTATCTCGAGCGCGGCGGCTCTGCCAAGTGCCTCTACGTCGAACGGCGCTTCCGACAAATCTCCGTGCACGTTCAAGACCACTCCATCAACGCTTTCGTCGTCGCTGATTCGCTCTTCAAAATCATGGCGCGACTTTGCCTTCCTAAGCGCTACCGCAACTTCGTTCCTCCGTCGTGCTTCATAGTCGAGCGGGAAGCTAAGTGCGATGACCCAGCCTCGCCGTTCACCGAGATGCATGAGGAGGTACCTGAACTCCCTGTGTACGCCAGGTTCGTCCTGGGGTTGCGAAGGGAATCGGACGACGATAATAGTACTTCCTTCTGCGGTAGTGACAGAAGGGATTGATGACTTGCCGATCGATGTTCCTTCAAGCGACTCGAAGAACTTTTCAGCGGCTTCACGGTGTGACATCGGGGGTCTCCAGGTTGTGGTCAAGTCTTGAAGTCTCTATGTCCATCCTACGGCATACGATCTTGCCAGTCAAAAGGTAATATGCTATACTATACGAACTACCAAATTCCTCTCGTATTTGCTAGCGGATCCCAGCGTCCGAACCTACTCGAGAGTCCCCATTAGAAAGCCTACGGCTTCTAACGGGGCAAGTGCGCACATTCTCTAAAGCGCACAAGTCTCACCGAGACTCCTTAATTAGATAGTGCTGGGAATAGAACAATGACTACAGTTTTCGCTCCTTCGGAGCATGGTTTTAATTCACTCGGCATTTCGCCGAAATTGCTCGACGCCTTGAAAGCATTCGGCGTCTCCACGCCGACGCCGATCCAGGCGCAGGCGATCCCTGAAGCCGTAAACGGCAAGGACGTTATTGGTATCGCTCAGACCGGGACGGGAAAGACGATCGCGTTCGGCATCCCGATGCTCCAGCGTCTCGAAGGCAAGCAGGAACGCGGCCTCGTGCTTCTCCCGACGCGCGAACTCGCCTTGCAGGTAGATGAGACCATCTCGAAGCTTGGCCGCGCAGTCGGTATTACAAGCGCGGTTCTCATCGGCGGCGCCAATATGCGCACGCAAGTGGGAGCCATCCGCCGCAATCCGAACATCATTATCGCGACACCCGGCCGCCTCATTGACCACCTGCAGCAGGGGACGATCCGGCTGGATCGCGTGAACACGCTCGTCCTCGACGAGGCCGATCGCATGCTCGACATGGGCTTCCAGCCGCAAATCAAGAAGATCTTGGAGACCATCCCGCGTGAACGCCAGACAATGCTCTTCTCGGCGACGCTCTCGCGTGACATCGCGCAGATTGCGACGAAGCACATGCACACTCCGATCTCGATCGAAGTGGCTCCGCAGGGCACGACCGCGGAAAAGGTGACGCAGGAATTCTTCCTCGTCGGGCGCGAGCAAAAGCTCCCGCTTCTCGAAGCGGTCCTCCAGAAATACACGGGCTCTACTCTCGTTTTCATCCGCACAAAGCACGGTGCGAAGAAGCTCGTCACCGTCTTGAAGGGCATGGGACACAACGCCGCGGAAATCCACGGCAACAGAAGCCTTGCGCAACGCCGCGACGCGCTCGAAGGATTTAAGAGCGGCAAGTACCGCGTCCTCGTCGCGACCGACATCGCTTCGCGGGGGATTGACGTGAAAGGGATCGAGCTCGTCGTCAATTTCGACCTGCCGATGGATTCTTCGGATTACGTTCACCGCATCGGCCGCACCGCGCGCGCGGGCGCCGAAGGCCACGCGATCTCATTCGCGATGCCTTCCGAGCGCGGCGGCGTGCGTGACATCGAGCGACTCATCCGCAAGAACGTCGCGTTCTCCGCGCTTCCCGAGCATCTTCCTGCGCCGCGCGTACAGCTCAACCAGCCTATGGAGCGCGGCGGAAGGCAGCATCGTCCTTTTGGAGGGGGACACGGGGACAGACGCAGTGGCGGATTCCGCGGCGGTGGCAGGAGTGGTGGTGGCCGCGGGCATTTCAACCGCATGCCGAGCGGCCCGACTGGCTCGGAACTGACTCCCGACAATTTCCCGATCCGCACTGGTGGCCGGCCACAACGCCGCGGCCCGACGTTCCATCGGACTCCAAGGCACAAGCGCTCGCGTTAATAGCACCAAACCGGCCGAAGAGGCCGGTTTTGTATGATGGATACATGCGATGGGACGTATCGGTGATCGAAGCCGCGAAAATCCAGAACGAGCTGCGTTCAAAGATACGGATTGAGAAGCTCGAGAAAAAGCCGGGTTTGATAGCTGGCGTCGATGTTTCGTCGAACCGGTTTTCGAATACGTTGTACGCGGGGTTCGTGGTTTTGACGTTTCCCGCATTGGAAGAGGTTGAACGCGCGTGCGCCACGTTTGAGACGACATTTCCATATGTGCCCGGCTATCTTTCGTTCCGGGAGATCCCGGCGCTCCTCAAGGCATTTGAAAAGCTCACGATGAAACCCGACGTTGTATGCGTGGACGGACAGGGGATCGCACACCCACGGCGGATGGGTATTGCGGCGCATCTCGGACTCGCACTCGACATCCCGTCGGTTGGATTTGCGAAATCGATCTTGTATGGACACGCCGGTGAGCCAAAGCTCACCTCCGGCTCTATCGAGTACCTTCGTGATCCGAAGACTAACGAGATCATCGGCGCAAAAGTCCGCACGAAGGCGAAATGCAAACCCATGGTCGTCTCGCCGGGGCACCGCACAAGCGTAGACGACGCGATCGAGCTTTGCCTCGCAACCACTCGCCTGCCTGCCGGCAAGGCAGGCGGCTACCGCATCCCCGAACCGACCCGCCTCGCGCACGAAGCTGTCAACCAATTCCGTAAGTCATTTATGTGACCGGGATTTCTTTGAACACGCGGTCGGTGCCGTACTGGGCAAACGCATAATCCGCCCAGCGTATCCAGGTCGGCTTCAGCCATATCACTGCCGGTTTTTCAGGGTCGAGCTTCGTGATTGGTGCGAAAAAGAACGGATTCGCATTCAGTGCTTCAAGGACTTTCGCCTGTTTCTCATCTGCTTCGGCGCTGTTTGAAATATCTTGCGCCATCCCCTCGATCTGGATCGTCTGCGGCACGTCTTCGCGGAGCGTCGTGAAGGCGACCTGCGGGTGCGCGAGGAGCGCTTGGTACTTCCGGCTTGATGGGAGCGTCAGGAAGTAGATGTTGAAGTCGTCATCGGCAACGTAGTGGATCACGCTCGCATGCGGGACGTTGTCGTGGCCGGCCGTCGCAAGGACACCGGTCTTGTGCCGCTTCAAAAAAGCAAGGGCATCTGCATGGCTCTTCTTTCCACTGTCATCCATACCGTAATACTAGCATGTGTGCACGTGCGGCGTATACTGGAACGAGGTCGGTTTTATCCACCAACTATTTGTCTATTTATCTCATATTATGGAAAAAATAAAGATCGAGCATCACACGGTTTCCGGCGGCGTCTGGTTTGCTGCCTGGCTCTTTACGATCGGGTACTTGAAATTGACCTTCTGGCAAGGAGCGCTCGCGGTCGTCATCTGGCCGTATTACCTTGGTGCGCATTTCAGCCTTATCTAGTATGAAAGGATATATCGTTAACATCGAAGACGAATCGGAGTCCAACGAGAATTTCAGGAAGGTGCTGTACACGGACGAACGCGTCCAGCTTGTCCTCATGAGCTTGCTGCCCGGAGAAGATATCGGTGAGGAAGTCCACGACCTCGACCAATTCATCCGTGTCGAGGATGGTGAAGGGAAGGCAGTCTTCGACGGGGTGGCCCATGACATCGAAGAAGGAGTCGCCCTCATCGTTCCCGCGGGCGTGAAGCACAATATCGTGAACACGTCAGACGACGACGCACTCAAGCTCTACACGCTCTACGCGCCGCCGAATCATCCGCCCGGAACCGTCCACGCGACAAAGGCTGATGCGGAAAAGGCTGAGGGCCATTGAAACGAACGTATGGGCTTCGTCGAAGAAGTTGCCGAGGAGGCGAAGGATTTTTTCGAGGACTTCTTCGAGCTCCTTGCGGAGCGCACGCGGGAAAAAAAGCCCGCGCTCGAAGTGGGCGCCGCCCGTCCGGCATTCTTCTTTGCGCAGCGCATCGAAAGCATCCTCGCGGTCATTTTCGGGGCATCGATCCTGGTATCGGCGGTGACGGCGACATTCCTCGGTTTCTCCACGATCGGCGAACTGCTCGGCGCACTTATCAATTCGTGGTGGGGCCGCATCCTCATGGGGGTTATCGGTAGTAGTTATCTTGTGACTGCGTTATGGAGACTATTAAACATACGTCAGAAAATGTGACCCGTTTCCTCCTCATCTGTGGCATCCTTTCCTCGCTGTGGTATGTGGTGATCAATGCCTTCGTGCCGCTCGCGTATCCGGGCTACAGCTTTTTGGACCATACACCAAGCGAACTTTCCGCTATCGGCGCGCCGACGCGGATACTGTGGATCATTGCCGTAGCCCCCTACATGCCGCTCTTTGCGCTTTTCGGGTGGGGCGTCCTGCGCGTTGCGCGCGAGAGCCGGATGCTTCGCATTACCGCATGGCTCATCTTCTTCTACTGCGTGTTCAATTTCTACTGGCCGCCGATGCATATGCGGGAGGTCTTGGCTGCGGGTGGCGGTACGCTCTCTGATACGCTGCATCTTGTGTGGGCGGGAGTCACGGTCCTTCTCTTTGTCCTTATCAGTATTTTCGGCGCGATGGCGCTCGGAAATCGATTCCGCATCTACACTATGGTAAACCTGGCGCTTCTCCTTTTCTTCGGATTCCTGACGTCGCAGCTCGCACCTAACGTCGGCCTCAACCTCCCGACACCCTTGATCGGTTTTTGGGAGCGACTGAACATCGCGCTCTTTTTGGCGTGGGTCGTCGTGTTTTCCATTGCCCTCCTACAAAGGTTGAAAAACAGGTCGCATGATACTATGCACACATGAGAAATCGCATCATCCATTTTGAGATACACGCGGAAAAACCCGAGCGGGCCATCCTTTTATATTAAGCAGTTTTCGGCTGGGACTTTCCGATGTGGATGCACGAGCCAGAGAAGTACTGGGGCGTCATGACCGCTCCTCGGGGAAGCACCGAGCCCGGCATCAATGGGGCCTCATGGTCCGCAAGGGCACTGCGCCAGTCGAAGGCCAGCCGGTCAACGCTTTTGTGTGCACCGTGCAGGTGAAAAACGTCGACGAGACCATCACCAAAATCGAGACAGCAGGCGACACGCTCGCGCTCGCAAAGCACGCGCTCACCGGCATGGCGTGGCAGGCATACTACAAGGACACTGAAGGCAACATCTTCGGCATCCACCAGCCGGATCCAAACGCGAAGTGAGAAGGCTACAGCGCGCTGTCCACAACGACGTTCAAAATGAGTCAATATCGGGCGCATCGGTGCTACGCTTACGCGATGAGACTTCTCACCTACACCGAGCGAACTATTACAATGTTCATCGCATCGCTCGCGATCGTGCCGATTTTGGCGATGGCGCAAGGAACTGCACGCGAGGCAGGCGTCACGCCGGAGAGCCCGCTGTATTTCCTCGACCAATTCATCGAACAAATCCAGGAAGTGCTTGCCTTTTCGCCGGAAAAGAAGGCGCACCTCCAGATCACATTTGCTGCAGAGCGCATCGCGGAAGTACGCATTATCCTTGAATCCAAGGGCGTCGACGCGCCGGGTCTTGAGACTGCGCGGTCGCGGCTTGAAAACCATTTGCAGGGGGCGGCGGACATCCTCATGCGTGAGAAAGCGAAAGGCAAGGACGTGAGTGCCCTCGCGAAGGAGCTTGATGACGAGATCGAGGATTCAAAGGAGGACCTCGAAGACGCGTTCGAAGCGGAAAAGAAGGCGCTCGAGGCGGAAATGGAGGCGCTCAAGAAGGAGCGAGAGACGGCGAAAAAGGCAGGAAACGCGGAAGCCGTGAATGCGCTCACGGCGGAAATTGATGCCATCAAGACAGAGATGAAGCAGCTCGAAGCGAAGAAAGAGGAGATTGATGACGATATTGCCGAAAATGAGGAGGAGATCGAGGACATGGACAGTGATGAAGACAAGGACGCCGAGCGCATGCGTGAGGCTGCGAAGCAGATTGCGGAAGCGGAAAAGAAACAGCAGGAGCTTGCCGGTGAAATGCGCAAAGAAGGGAGCCCTATCGATCCCAATGCGTTCGAGAAATTCAACCAACTGTTCCGCCAAGCGAAGGACCTTTTTGAGAAAGGAAATTACCAAGGCGCGGAGCAACTCGCTAAGCAGGCGAAAGCGTCGCTCGAAGATGTGAAGAAAGGCGCCGAACGCGATCGTGAAGAACAGAAAGAGGACGATGAGGAGCTCAAAAAGGATTCGGAGCAACAATCAGAAGCCGAGAAGAAGGCAGCAGAACAAGCATCGGAAGAGCAAAAGCGGGCCGAGGAAGCAGCGAAAAAAGCTGCTGAAGCAGCCGCCGAAGCGGCGAAAAAAAGCCACGGAAGGGCAATAGGCGAGGGGGGGTGCGTGGCCTAGAGGCGTATCTGCGTCGACGCTGGGAGTCGTGAACGGATAACCTTGAGATCCTGCTCTGAAATGTCGTTGCCGGAGAGGTCGAGGATCTCAAGGTTACGCAGATTGCCAAGTTCGTGTGGGATACCGGTCAGTTGGTTCTGTGCGGCCTTCAGGACGCGCAGTTTTGAGAGCTGGCCGATTTCGGCTGGCAGTCCGGTCATCCGGTTGTTGCTGATATCAAGCACTTCAAGATTCGAGAGGAAGCGGATTTCAGCGGGGAGCGCATCGGTCAGCTGGTTGTCTGAGAGGTCTAGCTGTTGCACGTTTCCCATCGCGAGGATGTCGTCCTTCGAAATGGTGCGGAGGTTTTGTCCACTGCGGTCCACGGTCCCCGCCATAGGCACATCGGGCGTATTCGAATTTTCTTCGGTTCTCACCGAGTCAGTGGGCAGCGACGCTGCATAGTTGTCATAGAAGAAGTATCCGCCGATCGCGATAATGATTCCGATGATTGCGGCGATAATCGACATGAGGCCACTGTACCGTGCAGTGCAGGAATCCGCAACGGCATCCGCGGATATTTGGAAATCCAGAATGGTATACTGCATGCATTACCAGCCCTAGCATATACCACTATGACACAGAGACAATCGGCGGCAGCGCGCGCCAACATCAAGAAGGCGCAGGCAAAATGGAAGAGCATGTCGCATCGCCAGCATGCACTTGCACAGCCGCAAGGGCGCGGGCGGAAAAAGCCGGGAACGACAGGCAAGGGCAATTTTTATCGGATCGAAGTGCGGCCGAAGGCAGAGTTCGTGACGTTCCGCAACCAGGACGTGGGCGGGAAAGGCGGCCTCGAGCGTCTCGCGGGCAAGCGAAGTAGCGGGTCGTGGGACACGGTTTCGTGGCTCATTGAAAAGAGTAAGGCGCGGGTTGACCGCGGGCATTTGAAGATTACCGACAAAAAGGCGCAAAGCGCCCTGAAGCAGATCCGCGGTCCCATCCGCCATGTAAAGGGCGACATTTTCCGCGCATATCCGGCGCGCAACGTCCCGGAAGCCGAAAAGCCGACTGCAGCCATGCGCCGGGCACAACGGGTGAATATTAAAAAAGCACAGGAGGCTTCGCGCAAGGCTAGGCAGTCATAAGAATCAGGTACAATATCCGCATGGAACTCACGCGGGGCGACACTGATTTGGAAGCACTCAACCAAGCGCTCAACGACCCGCAGGCGCTCGCGGAGTACAAACGCCCCTACGATGATTACAAGCCCTCAGGGCTTCCGCGCTTCTTGGGATCCTGGCTCGTCATCCTCGGCAACACGTTTTACGGGCACGAGCCGTCGTATCTCAAATTCCGCGCGGTCGAGGTGATCGCACGCGTCCCGTACCATTCATGGGCATCGGCCGCGTACACGATGCTCACCGCGACCTACACCGACGAGAAAAAGGCAATGCGGCTCTCCAATGTCGCGAAATACTCGCGCGTCGCGCAAGACAACGAAACGATGCATGTCGTCGTCATCTCGCAGATCGCGAAAAAAGAAGGCGAGAGAGCGGGCTTTTTCCTCCATACGCTCATGCCGATGCTCTTCGCGTTTTTCTATTTCTGGTGGTCGTACCTCCTCTATCTCGTGAACCCGCGGTATTCATACGAGCTTAACTATATTTTCGAGAACCACGCGTTCGAACAGTACAGCCGATTTTTGGAAACACAGGGCGAGACATTGAAGGGAAAGAGCGTTGATTCAGAATTCCTGGTGTGGTACGGCAGGAACCCGAGGAACCAATACGAATTCTTCCAATCCATCCGCAACGACGAGATCATCCATCGCAACACCTCGATCAAAGAGATCGAAGGACATGCCCTCTAGGGGATTACCAGGGTTACGGGCATCCGTTTGACCACAGATTACGCCGGCATGCCATTGTGGCGATGTCAGAGCTTGGTATCGTTATTGCATGGACATCAGCTGCGCGGGGGCGCAGGTCGAGCGGTGCCTAATTTGTTAGCTAACAATTAGAGAACGCTATGATGCACAACGACGATACGACTCCTCCGGCACCGGAAGAAAAGCCGGCAGAGCAACAGTAACCCTGCTCCATGAGGGTGCGCGGCTCCCGCCTCTGGCGGGAGCCGCGCCTTTCTGCGGGATGGCTCTGCTCCTTTCTGGCCTGTACAATGCGTCTTCATGACCTGGCTGCTCTTCCTCAGCGTGAGTATTTTCGCGCAAGCGCTCGCGAACGTGATGAACCGCGTCGTTATGAAAAGCGCGGACAAGGGGACTTGGGCGTATTCGGCGCTCTCTCAGATCATCACGGCGGGGCTTATCGGAATTTACGCGTTGATCGTTGGGTTCGAGCTGCCGCCACTTTTTGACCTGTGGCCGTATTTCCTCGCGACGGTCATCCTCAACGTCGGTGCGAACATCTTCCAGAATGAAGCACTCCGCACAGCTGAGGTATCTTTTTTCACCATCCTCTCATCGAGCCGGATCCTTGTCTCGATGTTCGCGGCGTTCCTCGTCCTTGACGAAATCATCACCATGTGGCAGGGACTTGGCGCGGTCGTGATGATCGCCGCAATCACGGTCGCGTTCAGCCGCCACTTCGAATGGAAATGGGAAACCTGGATGGGGTACGCGCTCCTCTACGCGCTCTCAAGCGGCATGGTATTCATCTTCGATGCCAGAATCCTGAGCGAATTCCACAACGTCCCGTCGTACATGGTGTTTGGTTTCGGGTTGCCGGGCATCGCGACCGCACTGATCCGTCCGCGGATCATTCCCGATATCATCCGCCTTGCCGCCTCGCGGCAGGTGTTCTCGATGGCACTGTGGAGTGCATCCTACGGGTTCATGGCGGTCACGCTCTGGCTCGCATACCAGTATGGGGCGACAGCATCGCAAATGGCCCCGATCCGCCAGTCGGCAGTCATCCTCACCGTCCTCATCGCGATGGTATTCCTGCAAGAGAGGTCGCACATGGTGCGCAAAATCGTCGCAGCGCTCCTCGCTATTTTCGCGGTATATTTGATATCAACATAGTCATGCTCAAATACCTCGTTGCAGCGCTTCTCCTCATCATTGCAGGCGTCGGAGGTTTCTACGCGTTCAATGCGTATATTTACGATGCAAAGTTTACCCCGTTAGATGCCGTAGGCTATCTAATGGGGCAGGGCGGCGTCGAGGATTACAAACAGATCCTCACGACGATAGATGGCGAGCCTGTGACTCTCGGGACGGAAAGCACACAATTCTTCGGCAACGAGGCGAAAGGCGACCTGAACGACGACGGCATTCCCGACCTTGCATTCATTTTTACGCGCGAGACGGGTGGCAGCGGCACCTTTTATTACGCGGTCGCCGCGCTGCAGAATTCCGCCGGGAGATATACGGGCACGAACGCCGTCTTCCTCGGCGACCGGATTGCGCCGCAATCAAGCGAGATCCGCAACGGCAACCTCGTCGTGAATTTTGCCGACCGTGGCCTGGACGACCCGTTTTCGACGCCGCCGTACGTCGGTAAATCCGTGTACCTGTATTACGACGACGGCTTGAAAGCGGAATGGCCGGTCAGCCTCTACTATTACGATCCGAAACTCGATACCGATGAAAGCGGGAACATCCTCTGCAGCGAACAAGGGCTCGTCCCAGTACCGCGCATGATGCCCGGTGCGATGGCGGAGGCGGCGATTCGCGCCCTTCTCGAGGGCAAGATCACCGATGGCGAGAAGGCCCGCGGCATCACGTCGGAATTCCCGCTTGCTGGCCTTTCGTTGGTGAAAACTGATCTTGTGGACGGAGTGCTCACGCTCACCTTCAGCGATCCGCAAAACAAAACGTCTGGCGGTTCGTGCCGCGTCAGCATCTTGTGGAAGCAGATCGAGGCGACAGCGAAACAATTTCCGGGTGTCGAGACAGTGAAGTTCGCACCGGAAGAGTTGTTCCAGCCGTAAGGGGTAGTGTGGACAATTTGTTGCGCCGTCACAGAAAGGGTGGGACAGTTATGGATATGAACTCCATGAAAATGGTTGGTATCGGGGGGTCCTTACTGTTAGTTTTGTTCATCATTATTCCTCTCCTAGCGCTTGCGGCCGAGTTCCGCACCGGTGACCAGCCGTCCCTTGCTGCGGGGCAAACGGTGAACAACGACCTCTACATGGCGGGCGGCAATGTGACGGCGAGCGGCTCCGTCCAAGGCGACCTCGCCGCCGCGGGCGGCAACGTCCTCCTTAATGGCCCGGTTTCTGCTGATGTCCTTGCAGCGGGCGGCACGATCACGCTCCTTGGCGACGTGACGGGCGACGTGCGTTTCGGCGGTGGCAACGTGACGATCCAGGGAGCTGTCGCAGGGGATGTCCTCGGCGGTGGCGGACAAGTCTCACTCGTCGGTCCTCGTATCGGCGGGGATGTCGCAATAGGCGGCGGGCAAGTCACGATTGATGCGCCAATTACCGGCACGGTCCACGTGGGTGGCGGCGACGTCCGCATCAACGCGCCGATTACCGGCAACGTGTTTGTCCAAGCGGAAAAACTCACACTCGGGCCGAAGGCGGCCTTAAATGGCAACCTCACCTACAGTGCATCCGAGCCGGCAGAGATCCAGGGTGGCGCTGTCGTGCGCGGGGCGACTGAATTCAACGAGCGCGCCGACCGCGCGACGAAGGCAGGTGTCGCAGCCGGCCTTGTCGCGCTCTTCACCCTTTGGATGCTCGCGAAATTCTTCATGCTGCTTCTCGGCGCAGCGGCGCTCGCGTACTTCTTCCATCGCTATTCGCGCGAGCTCGTCGCGACAGCGGCGGTGCAGCCGTGGATGGAGATGTTTCGGGGCCTCGTTACCGTGATCGTGCTCCCGGTCGCGTCTCTAGTCCTCCTAGGAAGCGTCATCGGGATCCCGCTCGGTATCCTCGGCCTCCTTACGCTCGCGATCCTGTGCATCTTCGCGCACCTCGCGGCGCCTATCATTGTGGGCTCCGTCATCCACAAATGGTGGCAGAAGCCTGCCGGCTACGTCGTCAGTTGGAAAACAGTGCTACTTGGCGTTGTCGTCTTCTTCCTCCTCGGCGTCGTCCCGGTCCTCGGCTGGATCATTAAAGCGGGCATCATGCTGATTACTCTTGGTGCCGCCCTGAACATCAAATGGTCAATCGCGAAAGAGTGGCGGTAAAAACGTCCGTGGTATACTCCCCGCATGGCGAAGAAAAAGTCGGAGTTCGACACGCTCAATGACAAGCTGGATCGCGTGATTGACACGATGGCGACGAAGGATGACATCGTCTTCCTGGATAAACGAATCGATGCCGTCATCGACGAGATGGCGACGAAAGATGACATCGCTCGTCTAGACGCACGTATGGACGCATTGGAGAGAAAGTTTGATGACCGGTTCAATAAAGTCATGACGGCGATCGATGCTCTCACGAAGGCCGTCACCGACCTGCGGCTCGAATATATGGTCATAAATACGCAACTCAATCGTCATGAAGAATGGATTCGCCTTCTCGCAAAAAAGATGGGTGTCAAGCTGGAGTAGTGTGCGCATCTTCATTTGTAATTCGCCACGATTCCTGTAACCTTGTCAGTACATTCTCGTCTCTATGGGTATGCAACACACATCATTTGTGTTTTCTTCCGCGTTCATCGCGGGGGTTTTACTTGTCCTTGCAACCAGCGTCCCTTCATCTGCGTCCGCCGCGCAATGGTCGCGGCCGTTTGAGATTTCCGGGTGGATCCCGTATTGGAGGAGCGCGACGGGTACCACAGACGTCCTTCCGCACCTTGCGCAGCTCACCGAAGTGAACCCCTTCGGCTACACGGTGACGCAGGAAGGGCGCTTGAGCGACGCCGCGGTCCTCTCGCAGGAGCCGTGGAAAACCCTCCAGGCTGAAGCTAAGAAACAGAATGTCCGCTACATCCCGACGGTCATGTGGTCGGACAAGGAGGCGATGCATACCGTGCTTTGCGACGCGACGAAGCGCCAGCTTCTTGTGCGCATCATCGTCGACGAAGTGCGGGTGAACGGCTTTGATGGCATCGACATTGACTTCGAAGGGAAGAAATACGAGACGAAGCAGTGCTTCTCGGCATTCTTGAAGGAGCTCTACAAGTCGATGGGCGACAAGTGGGTGCAGTGCACGATCGAAAGCCGTACGCCGCTTACCGACCTCTACTACGGCCACGATGTCCCGAAAGACGCGGGGCAGTACGTGAACGATTTTGCCGTCATCAACAAGAATTGCGACCGCGTGCGCTTTATGACCTACGACCAGCAGACCGCCGACCAGAAACGTGAAGCCGAAGTGAAAGAGCCATATGCGCCTGTTTCCGACACGAAGTGGGTGGAAAAAGCGATCCGTGAGGCGATGAAATCGATCCCTAAAAACAAGATCGTCCTTGGTATCCCGACCTATGGGTACGAGTGGGATGTGAAGACCTACGCGAATGACGAGCATACGTATGACCTCCTCTGGAGCTTTAACCCGCAGTGGGGGCTCGACCTCGCGGCGAAGTACAACATCACGCCGGGGCGCAACGCCGGTGGGGAGTTGGGCTTTACGTATTTCCCGGAAGGGAGCGCGCTCTCGCTGCCGCGGCCCTCGACACCGTGGCCGTGGAACCTGATCGCATCCGCTGCCTCCGCGCTCACGACGGCACAGAACACGAATCTCTCGTACCGTCTCGTCACGTGGCAGGACTCACAAGCGATCGCGGAAAAAGTCGCACTTGCAAAAAACTTAGGCATCCGCGGCGTCGCCGTCTTCAAGTTCGACGGCGGACAGGATCCGAAGATGTGGGAGGTGTTGAAGTAGTCCGCTCGCGGCTAAGAAGTTTAAAAAAACCTCCTCTCGGTTGCGCTCCGGGCCGCTAGGCCAAGTCTTACAACCTCGCTGAGCTTTTCCGGCGTCGTCTCCCGTTTTTAAACTTCAAAGCCGGCTCGCCACCTTCGTTGGAAATGTGAATCGTTGACTAAGTATCTATTGCGTGGTTATATTCGAACGGCCAAAAGCCACTCAGACAACAACTGACACAGAGGAGACTTCCGTGTCCGTAATGGCGAAAATCGAGAAGATGGCAATGTTGGTGCTACATGCCCAAAACGCGTTCAAAGTCGTAAAGGGCATTCTGGAAGATGAACGTGACGGCGCTGCCTTCACTATCATCTTCGGCAATGCGGTCAACTTTTTCAACAAGACCACACTGCTCGGCATGCCGCCGAGCAAGGAGAAGGCGGAGAAGTGGCAGTTCCTTTCGCAAAAGAAGGTCCTCCTGCCGATGCATCTGAAGCAGGTCAGCAGCTTTCAGAGCGCGGACACGGAGAAGGAACAGTACCCTGGTGGCGTCTGGGTGCTCCCGTGGGGCTATGGCACCTCGGGCTTCAAGTCGTTCGATGACGAGGCCTTCTCACTCACGATGGGCGTCCAGGCCGGCGACATAAGCTTGCAGAAGGCGGAGGAGATCGCCAGCATGAGCGGCAATTGGGGCAGGGTGCAGAACATGCTCGCTACCGTGAAAGATCTGCCGTTCAAGGTGTGACCAATCTCATACCACGCGACTGAGCCAGGGCCGTTCCGGAAATCGGGACGGCCTTTCTTTTTCTTCACTGTTTCTTTAAGGTACAACGCTACACTTCCAGCATATGAAAACAAGTACCAAAACGACCTTGGGCGCCGCGGGAGCGACGCTCGCTGCGGCAGCTGCCGCGTATTATTTGTACGGCTCGAAGAATGCCGAAAAGAACCGGGCGCAGCTTAAGTCATGGGCCGAGAAGGCCGAGCGCGAGATCGTGCGCGAGGCGAAGCGGTTCAAAAACAAGGCGCTCACCGACACAAACCTGAACGCGATCATCACCGGCGTCGCCCGGCAATATGAAGCGACGAGGGACCTTGATGCGGACGATGTCCGCGAATTCATCGCGACGATGAAAGAACGTTGGCAGGAGGCGCGGGGCGTGATGAAAGGCAAGCAGCGGAAGGTCAGCACGCGGAAACGGGTGAAGGCGTCGTGACCGATCGTGCGCGGCCGCGTGCTTGCCGCTAATGAAGAAAGCGGGGTAGTATGCTCGGGTGAAGACATTCCGTACGATATGCGTGGTCTTGGCGCTCGGCCTTACCGCGAGCGTCCTCTTTGAGGCGCGGCACGAGATCTACGCGCTCCTTGCCGAATACCGGCTTGTCCCCATTGAAGAAGGCCTGACGGAGCTCTATTTCGAAAATAGCGATGCCCTGCCCGAGCGGGCGGGGGCGCTTTCGTTTTCCTTCATTCTCCGCAACCTCGAAGGGAAAAGAATGGTGTATCCCTACGTCGTGTACGTCGAGTATGACGGTGAGCGCACGGAACTGACGCGCGACGTTGTCACGGTCCTCGAGGGAGAACGCGCGCTTGTGACGACCAGCGTGGTCGTGACACGGAGAGGGAGCGGGCGTATCGTCGTCGAGCTTCCCGACCAAAACCAACACATTGCTTTTTTGATTTCCTAAGCCTGAGCGCAGCAGTGCTCACACAATTTCCATACGGTACGCTGTACAATTTCACCCGATCGTGTTGGAACGCGCGGTTTGGTCGGTTGTGATATGCACTGGCGCCTGTTTTCCACTTCTCATTTGCCGACACGAGATATATACTGCTTGGAATTCGCGGGGGAGAAGAAGGGAAATCAGCGCAACGCTGCATTTGCTGTATGTCTCCCTCTCACAAGATCACTGTTTTGATTCCTTGTTACAACGAAGAAGCCGGCATCGCTTCGGTTATCCGTTCGTTCCCGCGTGAGCGGTTGCAGCACCACGGGTTCGAGCTTGAAATCCTCGTCGTCGACAACGATTCCCGCGATGCGACGGCCGAAATCGCGCTTCGCGAAGGGGCGCGGGTCGTCCATGAGCCGCAACGCGGCAAAGGCAATGCGATCCGCCTTGGCTTTTCACACGTGCGTCCCGACACCGACTATGTCGTCATGCTCGACGGCGATGCGACGTACCGTCCGGATGAGATTCTCCGGCTCGTCGAGCTCCTCCACTCCCGCTTCGCGACGGTCGCGATCGGGTCTCGCCTCGGCGGCCGTATCCAGCCGGGCGCGATGCACGGCGTGAACCGCATCGGCAACTGGCTCTTTAGCCACCTCATCCGCCAGTTGTATCGCGTGAACGTGACCGATGTCTTGACCGGTTACTTCGCGTGGCGGCGCGAAGCGGTCGAGCGGCTGCGGCCGCACCTTGTCTCCGATGGTTTCGCGATAGAGATGGAGATGATCACGAAGATGGCGCGCCTCGGGGAAGAAATCTACTGCGTGCCGATCAGTTACCAGCCGCGGTGCGGCAACTCATCGCTTCGGCCGGTGCAGGATGGCGCGCGGATCCTCTGGATGCTCATGCGGAATCTGCTCTGGAAGCCGCAAGCGCCCGCACGGCCGACATGGCAGCCACGCCCGCTCCCCGGCTACGCGGGAGAGGGGATGAACCCGCAGACGAATCCGGTCGCGATGGGCGCGCGCCAGCCGGCGGGAGTAGAATCGTGATATGCGCATCCTCCAGGTGAGCCATAACTATGTCCCGCATGTCGGCGGCCTCGAAGTTGCGGTGCACAATCTCGTGAAGCTCTTGGTCTCGGCGGGACATAACGTGACGCTTATCACGTGTGCCCCGGACGGTGTGCAGCCTGGCGTGCGGGATGAAGATGGCGCGCGCGTGCATAGAGTGCGCGCCCTCAACGTGCTCGAGCGCTTTTCCATCCCGTTTCCTTTTCCCTCGCCCACGATCATCCGTGCGATTTGGCGGGGCGCGCGGGAGGCCGACCTCGTCCATATCCACGACGTGTTCTATATTCCCTCATGGATCGCGTTCGTGGCTGTGTTTTTGCAAGGGAAACAACTGCTCGTGACGCAGCACGTCGCGCTCGTCGAACATCCTTCACGCCTCGTTATGGCGATCGAAAAAGCGGTCTATGCACTGTGGGGGAAGCGGATCTTCGCCTACGCGCGGCGCATCATCGCCCACAACGCCACGGTGCGGAATTTTGTGTCCACCCTCACGGACCCTTCAAAAGTCCTAGTATTGCGCAACGGGGTCGACCGCTCGGTCTTTTATCCCGCGAAAAATGCCGGAGAAAAGGAAGCGGCACGTCAGCATTTCAAATTGCCTCTCGGTCACCCGTCTTCGCCTGCTGGCGAAGCGCGCGACCCCGCCTCGCCTCGTCAGGCTCCGGCCGTCGAAGGGGGTCCCACCCCCCTCCGACCACTTGCCCTCTTTGTCGGCAGGTTCGTACCAAAAAAGGGAATTGATGCTGTTTTCGCCGCACGGGACAGTGCGTATGACCTGGTATTTGCGGGGAGCGGCGACATAAAAAAAGAATGGAAAAACGCCGCAGGCGTCCATGTCCTTGGCGCTCTTTCGCAGGCAGAGCTCGCCCAGCTCTATCGCGCATGCGACGTGTTCGTCCTCCCGGCGCGCGGCGAATTGTTCACGCTCGCCATGCAGGAAGCCGCCGCATCGGGGCTCCCTATCGTGACGACCGATGAGCGCGAATACGCGGAGTATGGTGTGGACCGCGATGGTCTCGCCCTTATCGAACCCGCACCAGCAAACATCAAGGCCCGCCTCACGGAGATTATGGGCGACGAGGACCTCTATCAGCGGATGTCGCGCTACTCGCTGAAAATGGCGGAGGAATGGTTTGACCTCGCGGCAAATAACCACGCAAACTTGAAGGTTTACGCAGATATCGAAAGTAAACAGCGCATCGTCACGACGAGTTGGGATGACGGGCATGTGCTTGACGTGCGGCTTGCTGCACTCCTCCGGAAATACGGCATTGGGGGCACGTTCTACATCGCGCCCGAGAACCGTGAGCTGCGGCCGGACGAGCGGCTCTCCAAGCATGCGGTGCGCGAACTCGCGGGATTTGAAATCGGGGCACACACCGTGACGCATCCCTACCTTCCGTCAGTTGATTTGCAGACGGCGAAGCGGGAGATCGTTGCGTCAAAAGAAATCATCGAAGCATGGACGGGGAGCGAGGTAACGAGTTTCTGTTATCCGAAGGGCGGCTACACGCGCGAGCACGAGAGGATCGTGCAGGGAGCGGGGTACGCGCGTGCGCGGACCGTGCGCAGGTTCGCGCTCACACCAGGCGGCGACCGTTTTGCACTCCCGACGACGGTACACGCGTACGACCATTGGTCCGACATCTGGGCGTTGCTCCGGTTCGTCCGTTTCCGCCCGCGGGCCTTCATGCGCCTCTATGCGAAATGGGACGAACAGGCAAAGGCGCTCTTCGACCATATGCTCGAGAATGGCGGCGTGTTCCACCTGTGGGGCCATTCATGGGAGATCGAGAAACAGGGTGATTGGACACGTCTCGAAAACGTGCTCCGATACATTGCGCACAGGAAGGGGGTCGAGTACGTTGCTAACAATGCCGTCAGCACCTGAGAGGAGCCCCCGCACGCTCGTCATCGTGGCGCCGTATTTTCCACCACGCTCCGGGGGGTTGGAGCGGTATGCGTTTGAAATGGGGGTCGCTCTGCGCCAGGCGGGGTGGCGAGTGGTCGTCGTGACGAGCGGGGAAGCGTACTCGAAAGTGGACGAGGACAGCATGACGGTCTACCGCCTCCCGTACCAGTGGAAGATTTCAAATACGCCGTTTTCCTTCCGTTGGTTCCGCGACGTTCGCCGCATTTTGAAGGACGAGCGGCCGGATGTCGTGAACGTCCATACCCCGGTCCCCGGGATCGGTGATATCGCCGCTTTTCTCTCCCGCGTACCGCTCATCGTGACCTATCACGCCGGCTCGATGCGAAAAGGGACATGGATGGATGTGTTCGTTGCATTTTATGAATTGTTCGTGCTCCCGTACATGCTCCGGAAGGCAGTGTGGATCGTTTCCGCGTCCGAAGCAGTGCGGAACAGCTTTCTCAAAACATACGCGCACAAAAGCTCGACGCTTCCCCCGGGAGTGGATTCGCATGCGTTCCATCCCGCTCCCACCCTCAAGAGCGAATCGCGCTTGCTCTTTGTCTCCGCGCAACTCAGTCGCGCGTACGCGCACAAAGGCCTTTCACACGTCCTCGCTGCACTCACGAAGCTCCACGCGCGCGGCGTGCGTGCGTCCCTCGACATTGTCGGCGATGGCGACATGCGTGAGGCGTATCTCGCCGAGGTGCGGAAGTCACACCTCGAGGAGTACGTGCGTTTCCACGGCGAGCTCGCAGGGGAAGCACTTGCGCGCGCATACCGCTCCGCGTCGGTTTTTGTCCTTCCCACGTCGAACGACAGCTACCCGGTGGCAATCCTTGAAGCGCTTGTAAGCGGCCTTCCGGTGATTTCGACACGCGTTGGAGACATCCCGCACATGGTGGAAGACGGAAAAAGCGGATTCTTCATCCCAACGGGCGATGCGTCCGCGCTCGCCGAAAAAATAGAAATCCTCATGACGGATCCCGTGCTGCGGGACGCAATGGGTCGCGCGGCTCGAACGAGAGCGGCTTCGGATTTCAACTGGGCAGACCGCGCGCGTGCCATGGACGCGATCCTGCAGAAAACGCTTGCGCGGCAGATCGTGCACATCTGCGGCTACTATCCGCCGCATATCGGAGGCATCGAGCGCGTCGTTTCCACAGCTGTAAAAATGCTTGGGGAACGCGGATGGAACGTACACGTCATCACGTCAGGAGGTCCGCACAATGTTCACGAAGGGAGCGTCACTGTCACACGACTCGCGAGTTTCGAATTCGCGCATACGCCTATTGCGCCCACGCTCCTTTTCCATCTTCTCTCGCTTCCGCAGCAGAGCATCATCCACCTCCATCTTGCGCAGGCCTTCTGGCCCGAGATGGTCCGTCTCGCGGCGTGGCTCCGCGGCTTCCCATATATCGTCCACTACCATTTGGAAGTCGAGCCGTCCGGATTGTTCGGGCCCCTATTTACCGTGTATAAACGAATGACGTGGGGACCCCTCTTGCGTGGCGCGACACGCGTCATTACCTGCAGCGAAGCGCAAAAGGAGTGGATAGTCTCGCGGTACTGCGTTTCCGCCTCCCGCGTGCAGACAATCCCGAATGCCGTGGACGAGGCGTTCTTTGCGGAGGCCCACGACGCGAGGCACGAAGTTGTCCGTCTCCTTTCGATCGGCCGCCTCACCAACCAAAAGCGGGTCGACCGCACCATCCGCGCGTGCGCGCTCCTCACGGTCCCGTACCACCTCACGATTGCGGGGGACGGGGAAGACCGCGCGACGCTCGAAGCGCTCGCGCAAAAAGCCGGAGTCGCAGCCACGTTTGTCGGCGCCGTAGACGACGCGCGCATGCGCGAGTTGCACCGCACGCACGACGTCTTCCTCATGTCGTCTGCCCACGAGGGCGGCACGCCGCTCACGGTCCTCGAAGCGTGCGCAGGCGGGCTCCCCGTTATCGCGCTCGACGCGCCGGGAGTCCGCGAACTAGTCGCTTCTGTCGGCATCGTTGTAGCACCAGATGACGCGCAGTTCGCGGCGGAGATCGAGCGCGTGTACCATGACGGCACCCTCTACCGCACCCTCTCCCACAAAAGCATCACGCATGCACGGTTGCACACCAAGGAACGGCATGCGGATTCGCTCTCTCTCGTGTACACGGCCATATGACTTTCACGATACAGCGCACAGACATCCTCTTTTTCTTCAGCGTCGCGTGGCTTTTCTTGCTTGCGGTGCAAGGGTCTGCTTTTCGCGACTCGGTCTTCTACACCGTCTACTCGCTTGCGTGCATGCTCCTCATCCCGGGCGTCCTCACAGTACTCATCCTGCGCCTGCCGCGTCTCGGCCTGCCCACCTCTTTCTTTCTTGCGCTCGCCTTCTCCATCCTCGAGATCATGGTTGTCGGCCTCATCGGCAATGAGTTCCTTGCATCGCTCGGCATCCCGCGACCGCTTGAGCGGGCGACGCTCATCTCCGAATTTTCGATCTTCATTGCCGGGCTCATCGCGCTTGCATGGCTGCGGGTCCCGACCTTTTCCGTCACCGTGCACCGGTTCCTTTGGACGGACTCGTTGCGAAACATCTCTCTTGCGGCATTCCCGCTTGCCCTCATCGCGCTTGCCGTTTTTGGCGCGAACCTCCTCAATAACGGGGGAAGCGGCGCCATCTCGTTCACGCTGCTTCTCGCCGCAGCAGCCTACGCCGCAGTCCTCCTCTATTACTCGAGCGAACTTGATGACACAACAGCCTGCATCGCGCTCTTCGGGCTTTCGCTTTCGCTCCTCCTTATGACGTCGCTCCGCGGCTCGTATGTGACCGGCCATGACATCCAGCGCGAATTCGAAGTCTTCCAGATCACAAAGCAAAGCGGCCTCTGGGCGATCGCGCACCTGCGCGATGCGTACAATGCCTGCCTATCGATCACGATACTTCCAAGCGTTTTCAGTGCATTCACCAATATCGCGGATCCCTACATCTACAAAGTAGTGTTCCAAATGCTCTTTGCGACCGTGCCTGCGATCCTCTACCTCTTCGTGAAGCGGTACGCATCGGCGACAGTCGCGGCCACTACCACGTTGTTTTTCATTTCCTTCCCGACCTTTTTCATGGACATGCCGTTTCTCAACCGGCAAGAGATCGCCTTCCTCTTCCTCTTCCTCATGTTCCTCATCCTCTTCGACACACGCATCCCCCTCTTTACGCGGCGTATCCTCTTTGCAGTCTTCGGGCTCGGCATGGTGCTCTCACACTATTCGACGACGTACACCGTGGTTGCGCTCCTCTTCCTCGTCGCCTTCGGGTTGCCGCTTTTCGAGATGTGTGCCGGGTACCTTGCGCGCTTCCGCATATTTGCATCGTCCGGGTTCGCGATTCTGCAGGGGGAGCGTAGGGCGGCGAACGTCACGATCGTCCTTACGCTTGTCATCGCGAGCATGAGCTTCGTGTGGAGTTCGCTCCTTACGGATACGTCGGGCGGGAGTATCAACCGCGTCGTGAAAGAGACGATCGGCGTCATCTTGAGTCCCGAGAAGGACGGCGCGCGGTCGAATGATGTCGCCTACGGACTCCTCGGCGGGAAGCGGAAGGAAAGCGCGGTCCTCTTGCGCGAGTACTCCGAAAACGTCGCCGGATCCATCCGTGCCCGCGAACCTGAGGGAACGTATTTTTCGGAAGACGTGCTTTCGTCCTATGCCGTTGCGCCTGCATCAGAGCAGAAGATGCCGCTCACCCGCCTCGGAACATGGCTCGACGAAAAGGGGATTGATGTCCCGGTGTTGAATTCGGTCATCCGTGAATCGAGCGCGAAGCTGCTGCAGATTTTCATCATTGTGGGAGCTGCAGCCGTCGTTTTCACGCGTCTGTTGTTGGTGCGCACCCTCGAGAGCGAGTATGTCCTTTTCGCCTTCGCCTCGATCGTGATGCTGCTCGCGATCATCGTCCTTCCGGTCCTTTCGGCGGAGTACGGCCTCCTGCGCGCCTTCCAGCAGTCCCTCCTCTTTTTAGGCGTTTTCATCGTGCTTGGGTGCGTCACGTTCCTGACGAAAGTCGGTACGAAGGCCGCGGTCAGCTCTGCCGCCTCTCTCGCCATCCTGTTTTTCTTGTCATCAACGGGCGTCATCACCCAGGCCCTCGGCGGCTATGAAGCGCAGCTCCACTTGAATAACGACGGGACGTATTACGACCTCTATTACATGCGGCGAGGGGACATCGTGGGAACCGAGTGGCTCCTCACCGAAATGCGCGCGCGCTCCATCTATGGCTACCAATCCGGTTTAGCGGTAGATGTTTTTCCGTTTATCGCGCCTGCCCCGTTAGAGGGCGAAACCTCTCTAACGGGGCGCGACCTCACGGACGGCGTCGAAGTCTTCAAGAATATTTTCCCATCACTCGTCCGCACCCGCTCCTACGTCCTTGTCGATGCGGGAACGTTGGAGAGTGGCCGCGCGAGCGTCATCTACAACAGCGACGTCCTCGCCTACACCTACCCGGTCGACTTTTTGGACGAGAACAAGAACCTGATTTATTCGAACGGGGACGTCGTCATCTACCGATAGTATGCGCATTTTCTACGCCACTGATATCTGTTTGGATGCTCAGCTCGCGCCGACGATCCATATTGACGCCGTGTGTTCGAGCCTCGCGAAACTTGGCCACGAGGTGGTCCTTTTTGCGCCGCGGGCAGAAAACATGGAGGCGTCACCTCTCTATGGGAGGCGGATCATCCAATCCCCGCGGTTCCTCCTTGCCCTGTGGTACCAACCGCGGCTGTTCGTGCGGCTTGTGTTCGAGATCCTCAAAAAGCGGCCGGACCTGCTGTACGTGCGGCATAGCCATCTGCTTATCGTACCGACGATAGTCGGACGGCTCTTCTGCATCCCGACATTCCTCGAGGTGAATGGCATCCTTGAACAGGATGCGAGACACTTGACGCAAACGCTCCGTTCACGGCTCTTCCTCTCACTCGGCCTCTTTCCCGCACTGGAGAGGATCAATGCGCGCCTTTCGACGCGGTGCATTGCCGTTACCGACGGCATCAAGCAGTATTTTATCGAGCGCTACGGAGTTGCTCCTCCAAACATTGCGGTCATCCCGAATGGCGTCGACACGGACGCCTTCAAGCCGGATCCCGTCGCGCATTCGGGAGTCACGGTCGGATATGTCGGGTCTCTCCACGAATGGCAGGGGATACGCTGCATTGTCGAGGCAACGCGGCTGTTGCCGGGAATCCAGTTCCGTATCGTGGGAGACGGGGAGATGCGCGACTATATCGCGACACAGAGGACGGCAAACGTGGAATTGCTGCCAGCACTCCCGCACGAGAAAATCCCGCAGGCGATCAATGTCCTCGACATCTGCATCAGCTACCCCTTGAAATTCCGCGACGGCGCGACGTCACCGTTTAAAGTCTACGAGTATTTGGCATGCGGGAAGCCCGTCATCTCGTCCGATCTCGCCTCGATGCGTGAGGAATTTGGCGACGTCCTCACCTATGCGGACGCAGAATCAGCTGACTCCCTTGCACAGGGAATCCAGGCATTGGTCGCCGATCCGGCGCGACGGAAGGCGCTCGGCGAGCGCGGCCGCGCGTTCGTCGAACAAGGCCATAGCTGGGAATCCGTCGCGCGGAGGATCATCTCGCTTTGCGGAACAGGTTCTTGACCGCGTAGCTGCAGGTGTACCACGCGATGAGCATGTCCATGCCGAAGAGCCGCGCGACGTGCCGCTCCTTGCGGTACCGTTTGTACGCGCCGACATACGGCGCGGTCGTGTGCACGATGAGCGTGTAGAGTGAGTGGAATTTCGTCGGGAAATGGTCCTCGAGGAGCATCTCGACGTTCGACCGCGAGACGAACCAGGGAGATTCGTACCGGTCCTTAAGGTCGATGAAGCGTGCTTTGCAGACGCTGGCGAGGCAATCGGTGTCGGGCTTGCGGCGCGCCTGGAACATCTGGAAGACCGTCTCGAGGTCGGGGTAATAGAGGTCGAGGCATTCGGCGAAAATGCGGCAGTCCTCGAACGCCGCGTTGATCCCTTGGCCGTAAAAGATCGTGACCGCGTGCGCCGCGTCGCCGAGGAGGAGGCAGAAATCCTGGGTATACCACTTCGACGTGTAGAGCGAGGTAAACGGGGTTGCCGGCTGCGAAAGGAAATCATCCACGTACGGGAGGAGGTGCGGATAGAGGTCGGGGAATTGTTCCTTGAAGAACCGGTCGAACGACGCGGTGTCTTGGATTGATTCAAAGCTGTCAGGGCCTGAAAGCGGGAGCGTGATCGTACAGGTGAAAAAATTCCCGCGGTTCGGGATGCCGAACACCGCCGCACGCTTCTTCGACCACAGGTGGAAGGCGTTCCTCTGGAATGGAAGCTCACCGCTTGCAGGGCCGGAAATATACATGTTCTTATACCCCCAATCCATCACATCAAGCGTAGAAGTGACGAGCTCGGCCTGTTCCATCGCCTTGCGCACCGCCGAATGGATGCCGTCCGCCCCGACCAGGAATTCGACCGCGCGCGTACGCCGCTCCTTCGACACCGTGTGCTCGAGCTCGATCTCGCGTTTTTCAAAATCAATGCCGACGCAGCGTTCGTTGTAATGGGTGTGGATCCCCGGGTATTTTTTCAGTTCAGTGATGAGGGCGCGGTTGAGGTCGTTGCGGTTGATCGACCACTCGGCCAGTCCCTGCCGCTCGCCGTACGGTTGGTAGAGGAGACCGTTTTTCTGGTGGATGATGCGTCCGGCTTCCCGCGTGCAGAGCTTTTTAACGTCGTCCCACAGGTGTACCTCCTGGAGCGCCCGGATGCCGCGCACACAGAGCGACTGGTTGATCGACTTATACGATATCGTCGGCAGGTTCTCGATCGAATCGCGCGATTCGAAGATGTCGACCTCGAAATTGCGCCGCGCGAGGTAGATCGCAAGCAAGGAGCCGCCCATGCCGGCTCCGATTATAGTCACTTTTTTGTCGGGAGTTTTAATCATACGAGGAACGCGTTCTTGAACGCAGCCGAGAATTTCTGGATGTAGATTTCGAATTCGGAACGAGTGAGATGGACGCCAGGCTGGGGCATGCCGGTCGTGAGGTTTGCGTCAACGATGTATAGCCTCCCGTCGTCACGGTCCCGCAAGCAGTCCAGGGCTCCGAAGTCGATCCCCATCAGGTCGCAAAAGCGGAGGATCTTTTCTTGTTCATCGCGTGAGAGGTGCTCGTCGGTCGGGACCATGGTCGAGGTTTGCGTATTGTCGAACCGGTCGGAGGCGCTGCGTGTGCGGTACATCATGAAGGGGATTGCACCGCCCACGACTTTGACCCGCAGGTCGGCAACCCGGTCGCCGTCCCGGTTATTGATGAGCCGCTGGTAGATGTATCCCGCCTGCGGCTCGCGCGGGCAGGAAACGATGGTGCCGTCGTGCGTGGCGTTCTCGTTCGATTTCTGCACGCACTCGCCCTTCCAGGTCCTCGGGTCGACAAACGTGCCGTAGCCGAAGACCTCGGCGAAGACCTCCTCCACTTTTTCCTTGCTGATGTCGCGCGCCCGCGCGTTGATGAGGCGGCCGTTCGCTATGAGCTCGTCCTCCATCGCATCTCTCTCGCGGACCGTCACGTCTTTGAACGACATTGCTAGGCTGTAGGGGCGGCGCGGGTCACTCTGCATATCGAGCCCCAACACATGCGCGATCATGTAGTGCACGTAATAGTATTTCGGCATGTCGGGGTAAAAGAGGATCGTCCGGCGCTCGCCCGTCTTCCTCGCGCGCCGGTACCGGATTCGAGCGGTGTACCTGATCCAGATTTCGTACGATATCGCGCGGTACCTCGCGGCAAGGTCGAGTGGAAACCGATAGAGGACCGCTCCCGTGAGCGCCGCTCCAGCAGTACCCATAAGCCACGCGAATCCGATCCCGGGGAGGCCGAAGGGAAGGAGTAGGTAACTCAATCCGACGACCGCTACGGCATAGACGAGATTGATGGCGATGATCGCACCCGTATCCTTGGTGACTTGGAAATACGCGTTTGCAACGGACATCGCGCTCACCGTGAGGCCGGCGAGCGCGAGAAGGGAGAGGAGCGTCCTCGCGCCCATTGCATACTCCGCCCCGAAGACCGAAAGCACGATGCCACCGAAGATGAGGATGGCGAGAATGGCCGGAACCATGAGGACACCGATGATCGTTACCGTGCTCTGCAAATGTTCCGTAAACCGGCCTTCTTCGTTCGAGCCTTCGGCAAAGAGCGACCGCGTAGTCGCGAACGGGATCATATACAAAAGGTTGCCGATCATCATCGCGATGTAAAAGTACGCCGCCTCCGCCGCGCCGATCCCCTCGGTGATCATGAGGGGAAGGACGCTCGCGGGGATGAGGTTCAAGGAACTTGCAACGTAATTTCCTGATGAATACCGCCACACACGTCGCACGACGTCGCCGTCAAACCGCAGGCTCGGGCGGTAGCCGAAGTGCCACATAAGGACGAGCATCCCGATGAGGAATCCAAGCGCATGGGAGAGGCCGGTCGCTGCAAAAACGCCGATCGCGCCGAATGCAACGAGCGCGAAGGGGAATGCGAGCCGCGCCGCGCTGAAGATGCTGTTCACGATAAAAATGAAATGGGCTCTCCGGCGGGCGAGGAAGACCGAATCCTTGAGGGTATTCAGCGCGATCGCTATGCAGGTCGCGAGGAAGAGGCCGATCCCTAGGGGCTCGCGGATGAAAAGCATCGTCGGCGAAATGACGGGAAGGAGCATGAGGAAAATGCTGCCGGCGACGAATGCGGCGAGGGAGACGAGGAGAAATGCGGTCCCGATAGTCGTTTCCGGCCGCTCCTCGGACGGCAAAAAACGCACGAGCGCGGCGTTGAAGCCGATCTGTGCAACGATCGAGATCAACGTCGCAGCGGAGATGAGTGTCGTCGCGAGCCCGATCTCCTCGGGGGTAAAGAGCCGCGCTGTGATGAACCAAAAGAGAAATCCGAACAGCGCGAGGACGCACGTCGCCATCATCAGGTAGGCTGAATTCCTGAACAGGCTATCATTCTGGAATCGTTGAAGGAGCGCAGAAATCATGAGGAAAAAGTGCCCAAATGGTATCATCGGGTAATATGGCACTCTTCCCTATGGAGTTCAGAAAGAGTACCCGTTTTCAGGGTAAGAGTCAAAACAACCGTGGCCCGCACCGGTTTATTCCCATGGCGCTCGCCGCGCTAGTGCTCGTCGGCGGTGTTTTTGCGGCGAAAGAGGCGCACGCGCCAACGCTTGTGGAGGGAAAATTGCCCATCGCACCTGCCGATGGCGGTCTGTCCCCGCTTTCTGTGCCGATACAAGCCGCTGTACACAGCGGTTGGGCGCCCGTTGATTCTGGAGACGGACGAGGGGAGGTCGGGCTTTCAGTCGCCGCGACTCTGACCGGGCTCGGGCAGGATGCATTGGATGAGCGCCTCGATGATTTCGTCGCCCTCGGCGTCACCTGGGTGCGGCTCGACTTCGACTGGTCGGTCATCCAGCGTGATGGGCCCGATACGTATGACTGGTCGCGCATCGACCGGGTCGTCGCCGCGGCGAATGAGCGCGGCCTCAAGCTCCTGCCGATCCTCACGTATACGCCGCGGTGGGCGCGTGACGACGGGTGTACGTCGAAATGCCCCCCGAACGACCCAGCCGATTTCGCGCGCTTCGCAGGAGCGGCGGCGGAGCGGTACGCACCGCGCGGCATCCATATCTGGGAAATTTGGAACGAGCCGAATGCGGTTGCGTTTTGGAAACCTGCGGCCGATCCGGTGAAGTATTCGGACCTCCTCAAAGGCGCGTACCTCGCTATCAAGAATATCGATCCTGAAGCGCGCATCATCTCGGGAGGCCTTGCGATCGTCCCGACCCGCAACGGGTCGATCGCACCGCGGGAGTACCTTGCAGCGCTCTATGCGGAAGGTGCCGGTGCCTATTTTACGGCGGTGGGCTTCCATCCTTACAGTTTTCCCGCGACGGCGACATATGCGGCATCATGGAATGCGTGGCAGCAAATGGAAAATACGGATCCCAGCCTGCGCAGCATCATGATTGCGAACGGTGACCGGGACAAGCAGATCTGGATCACCGAATATGGGGCGCCGACGAACGGCCCGGGGAACGCATCGGCCGCGTATGTTGCCGGGGAAAAAACCGACCACGTGACCGAAGAGCGGCAGAAAGAGATGCTCGTG
>Ga0207952_1000275_pt1 | contig 49329 bp, 50 predicted proteins | sample SubbioR12Aug_8Ca_FD_184831 | JGI IMG/M metagenome (GOLD analysis project Ga0207952, IMG submission 184831) | Serpentinite rock and fluid subsurface biosphere microbial communities from McLaughlin Reserve, California, USA - CR12Aug_8Ca (SPAdes) | ecosystem: Environmental > Terrestrial > Deep... | reverse complement strand
CATCGCCCGCGCCGAATTCGAGTTTCCTGAGGATGGCATTGCGGTGGTGGGCGACAACGGACAGGGAAAAACCAACCTGCTCGAAGCCGTTGCGTATCTCGAGTTGGCTCGCTCCATCCGCAACGCGCGTGACCGCGACCTCATCCGCTTCGGCGCCGAGACGTTTCATATCGCTGCGGAGGCGGAAGGCACGGCGGTGCGGCGTGTGGGAATGGGAGCGTCGCGCTCCGGGGAAAAGCGCGCGTCGCTCGACGGCGCTGACGCGCCACGACTCACCGACGCGCTGGGCGCGATTCCGTCCGTCTGCGTGTCCCCGGCGGATGTGGCGCTCATTGCAGGCGGACCCGCTGAGCGTCGGCGGGCGATGGACATCGTCCTCGCGCTGACCGACCGGGGGTACCTGTCGGCACTCCGGGCCTACCGGGCAGCGCTCGCTCGACGCAACGCCGTGCTGCGCGGGCCCCGCCGTGCCCGGACACTCGACTCGCTGGGCGCCTGGGAGCCCGCTCTGGCCACGAGCGGCGCGACCCTCATCCGAGGTCGCGGGGCATGGGTGGAGGAGTTTGGCGGGCGCTTTGCGGAGCTTGCAGCAGCCATTGGCGAGGCTGAGCCGATCCGGATGACCTATGCATCGCCCTTTGCCGGTTCGAGCGGACTGGAAGACCAGCTCGCGGCCGCGCTCGAGGCGTCGCGGGAGCAGGATGCGCTACGCGGCTCCACCCAGGTCGGGCCGCACCGCGACGACCTGACCATCACGCTCGGCAGTCGCAGCCTTCGGCTCACGGGCTCCGCGGGCCAGCACCGAACCGCAGCGATCGCCCTCCGCTTGTTGGAGGCGGAGACGTTTCGCTCCCGGGCGCGGCGGCAACCGATTCTGTTGCTCGACGACCCCTTCGCGGAGCTGGATCGCCGCCGCGCGGCACGTGTGTTGGCGCTATTGGAGGACACGACGACCGGGGGCGTGGGTCAGATCCTGCTCTGCGTGCCGCGCCTGGACGAGATTCCTCCCGAGTTCACGCGGCTGGAACGGTGGACCGTTCGCGGCGGCGTGTTTGCGAGACAGTCGCATGGCTGAGCGGGGCGGCGGCGGAAACGAGCGCAGCGGCAGGCCGGAGCCCCTGGGCAATGCTTTGGCGAACTTTCTCAAGGCCCGCGGGCTGGAGGAGCGCGTGGCGCGGGCCGCAATCCTCACCGACTGGGCCGCGCTGGTCGGGCCACAAATTGCGAAAGTCACGGCGCCCCGCACCGTGACCGAGGATGGCACGCTGTTCGTGGGTGTGGCGACCCACAGCTGGATGAGCGAGTTGTCGCTGATGGAGTCCCAGCTGCTCGCCAAAATCAACGCCCGCGAGGGGCATGACCCGATCCGAAAGATTCGCTGGGAATTGAAGCGCTGAACCGTTGCGCCTCTATTGTTTTGCGCGTTAATTATAGGGGACCGGTTCCGGGGCCCCAGTTCCAGTGGTTCGGCGCCCAGTTCGCCCCGGTGGTCGACGTTCGCCACCCACCCCTGAACCAGCCGGCACAACATGGCCAAGACGAACGACGCAGGCGATTCGAGCTACGGCGCATCCGACATCCAGGTGCTCAAGGGGCTCGAGGCGGTTCGCAAACGCCCGGGCATGTACATCGGCTCGACCAGCTCGCGCGGTCTCCATCACCTCGTGTTCGAGGTCGTGGACAACTCGATCGACGAAGCGCTCGCGGGGTTTTGCGATGAGGTGACGGTCTCGATCCTGCCCGACGAGTCGATCCTCGTGGAGGACAATGGGCGCGGAATCCCGGTGGACCTCCACCCGACGGAGAAAATGCCCGGGCTCGAACTGGCGATGACGGTGCTTCACGCCGGCGGCAAGTTCGACAAGAGCTCGTACAAGGTGTCGGGCGGCCTGCACGGCGTCGGTGTCAGCGTCGTGAACGCACTCTCCGAACAGCTGAAGGTCTGGGTGAAGCGCGATGGAAAGGAGCACTACATGGACTTCGTTCGTGGCGACACGACGACGAAGCTCAAGCTCCTGGGCAAGGCCGGCGCGAAGGAGACGGGGACGCGCGTCTGGTTCAAGCCAGACACCACGATCTTCACCGAGACCGTCTACGATTACACGATCATCCAGTCGCGGCTGCGTGAACTCTCGTACCTGAACAAGGGCGTCAAGATCACGCTCCGCGACGAGCGGCCCGAGCGTGAAAAGGAAGAGATCTTTCACGCCAAGGGCGGGCTTAAGGAGTTCGTCGGCTTCCTCAACTCGAACAAGAAGGCGCTGCACACCGAAATCCTGCATCTCGACGGCGAGCGTGACGGCATCGGCATCGAGATTGCGCTGCAATACAATGACGGCTACAACGAAAACGTTTTCTCGTTCGTCAACAACATCAACACGCACGAGGGTGGCACACACCTGACCGGCTTCAAGTCGGCGTTGACCAGCGTGATCAACAAGCACCTCGACAAGTCGAGTTTCGCCAAGAAGGACAAGGACCTGAAGCTCTCCGGCGAGGACGTGCGCGAAGGGCTCACGGCCGTGCTGTCGGTAAAGGTCAAGGAACCGCAGTTCGAGGGCCAGACCAAGACGAAGCTGGGCAACTCCGAGGCGGAGAGCGCGGTCAAGACCTTCGTCAACGAGTGGCTCGCTTCGTACCTCGAGGAGCACCCGCGCGTCGCGAACATCGTGATCGAAAAGGCGCTCGGCGCGGCGCGAGCCCGCGAGGCCGCGCGCAAGGCGCGTGACCTTACCCGCAAGAAGTCGGCGCTCGACGTCGGCAACCTGCCGGGCAAGCTCGCCGACTGCTCACTCTCCGACCCGGCGATGTGCGAGCTCTACCTGGTCGAGGGTGACTCCGCCGGCGGCTCGGCCAAGCAGGGACGGGACCGGATGTTCCAGGCCATCCTCCCACTGCGCGGCAAGATCCTGAATGTCGAGAAGGCCCGGATCGACAAGATTCTCTCGAACGAGGAAATCCGGACGATCATCACGGCCGTCGGCACGGGCATCAAGGAAGAGTTCACACTCGAAAACGCGCGTTACCACAAGATCATCATCATGACGGACGCCGACGTGGACGGCGCGCATATCCGCACCCTGCTGCTGACCTTCTTTTTCCGCCAGATGCCCGAGCTGATCGAGGCGGGGATGATCTATATCGCTCAGCCGCCGCTCTTCCGCGTGGCCAAGGGGAAAGAGGAGTACTACGCCTACGACCTCGCGGAGCGTGACGAGATCGTGAAGCGGCTTGGCAATGGCGACGGCAAGGCGAACATCGCGATCCAGCGCTACAAGGGCCTCGGCGAGATGAACCCGCCGCAGCTCTGGAAAACGACGATGGACCCGGAGGCGCGGACGATCCTGAAGGTCAACACCGAGGACGCCGTCGCCGCGGACCGGATTTTCCAGACGCTGATGGGCGACGAGGTTGAGCCGCGCCGCATTTTCATTGAGGCGAACGCCAAGTTCGCGTCCAACCTGGATGTCTAGGTAAGGAGAGCTTTACGGCGGGGACGCGGATTTTCGCGGATAACTGCGAATAAACGCGGATACTGAAAAAGGGGGAACGACAGCGTGGGTCCGGGCTGTCGTTCCCCCTTTCAGTTGCAGTATCCGCGTTTCTTGTTGTTCACATCCGCGGAAATCCGCGTTCACGCCGTAAGACCCGCGTTCACGCCGTAAGACCCGCGTTCACGCCGTAAGACCCGCGTTCACGCCGGAAAACTCAAACGCCCGGGCAGGAGTTCTTGCCAGCCTTGAGCTGCTTGCCGAAGTCCACGTGCCACGCCGCGATGAGCGTCACGGGAATCAGGAACGCCGCGGCCAGCGCCCACCAGCCCGTCCAGTCGAAGCCACCACCGCTCCCAGGCATCCCGCCGGTCGGCGAGGGACGAATGAGGAAGAGCGCCAGGAGGTAGGCGCCGAACGTGCCGGGAGCAACGCCCAAGGCACCGAGGGCAGCGAGCTTGATGAATTTTTCGGGAATCATCGGCCGTAGTCAGGTGAGGACGACGGGAAAATGCGCAGCGCGCAGGCCCCCGCGCAACGGCGCGGGCCGACTACGGCGTTCCGAGCTTTTCGACGCCAGCCGCCGTGACCCGGTGCGAGATCAGCGGCGGCAGCGTGACCGGTGCGTCACCGATCACAATCGCCTCATCGAGCGCGGCGCGGCCGGCAGCCACCCCCGCCGCGTCTGCGGCGAGAATCGTGACCAGCGGGTCGCCCTTTCGCACCGAATCGCCCGGAATCGCGTGAATCCGGAATCCGACCGACGGATCGATCCGGTCTTCCATGGTCTGCCGCCCGCCGCCGAGCGCGGTTATTCCGCGACCGACGACCAAGGCATTGACGCGCTGTACGATCCCATCGCGATACGCGGAATACGGCTCGCTGATCGCCGGCTGGGCAAGGACGCGCTCTGGCGCGTCGCACACCGCGGGATTCCCACCCTGCGCAATCACCAGTTCGCGGAACTTCTCGAGCGCCGCTCCGGAATCGAGCACGCCCTCGAGGCGGCGTGTCGCGACGGCAACGTCGCGTTCAACACCACCAAGAATCAACATTTCGGCGCCGAGACGAAGCGTGAGTTCGCGCAGGTCCGGAGGCCCGCCCCCCTTGAGCGCCTCGACTGATTCCTGCACTTCATTGCCGTTCCCGCATTCACGCCCGAGCGGAAAATCCATGTTGGAGAGCAGCACGACCACTGGGCATCCGTGGTGCGAGCCAAGTGATACCATTTCCTTGGCCAGTGCGAGTTCCTCGGCGAGCGTCGGAAGGAACGCGCCGATGCCCGTTTTCACATCCAGCACCAGACCCGTCAGGCCCTCGGCGAGCTTCTTGCTCATGATACTCGCGGCAATCAACGGCATCGCCGCCACGGTGCCCGTGGCATCCCGCATCGCGTACAGCTTTCGGTCGGCCGGCGCGATTTCCGCCGACTGACCAATCATGACGCAGCCGATGCGTTCTATCTGGCGAGCGGCCTCGGCGAGCGTCAGCCGTGTGCTGAATCCGGGAATCGCCTCGAGCTTGTCGAGCGTGCCTCCAGTGTGGCCCAGTCCGCGACCGGAGACCATCGGCACCGCGACGCCGCAACTGGCCACGAGCGGAGCGAGAATCAACGACACCTTGTCGCCCACTCCGCCGGTGGAGTGCTTGTCCACGCGCCCCATCGGCAGGTGGTCGAGCTGGAGACGCTGCCCGCTGTTCAGCATCGCATCGGTGAGCGCGAGCGTTTCGGACGACGTGAGCCCGCGCACAAAGCAGGCCATAAGGAAGGCCGAGACCTGGTAATCCGGGAACGCGTCGGAGGCGACGCCGCGCGCAACGAAGTTCCATTCCTGGTCGGAAAGGCTGCCGCCGTCGCGCTTGCGCGCGATCAAATCGCGCAGTGTCATTGACCGCAGCCGTCCGCGCGGTCTAGGTTGTCGGTTCGAGCCATCCGCACGATGGAGCCCCGCATTTGACGAGTCGTTCAATGAAAGTAGTGCATGCCGCAGCCGGGATCGTCCTCTGTGTCGCCGTTGCCCGAGCCGAGAGTCCGCAGGCAGCGGCACCGGTGCCCGTCGCGGCGCTGCTGGCCGCGGGGGACTCCCTGTACGCGCTCCGGTCCACGCGCGAGGCGCTGGCTCAGTACCTCGAAGCCGCGCGACAGGACGCGCGCAGCTATGAGGCGCGCTGGAAGGCATCACGCACCGAAGTCGATCTTGCTGAGACGTCGCCCAAGGGCGCGGCGATGGACTCGCTGCTTGAGCGCGCCCGGGTCCACGCCACTGAGGCGATCGAAATCCGGCCGAAGGACGCCGAAGGCCGGTTCGCGCTGGCGCGGGCCCTGGGGCGAAAGGCGCTTTCGGTGGGAACGATGGATCGGATCCGCTTCTCCAAGGTGATCTACGCGGAGGCAACGGAGGCACTGACGTATGACAGCACCCACGCCGGCGCGCTGCACGTGCTCGGGATGTGGCACGCCGAGATCATGCGAGTGAACGGTTTCGCACGCACCTTTGCAAAGACCTTCCTGGGAGCCCAGGTGTTCAGCAAGGCCAGTTGGGATGAGGCGCAACGACTGATGGAGATGTCGGTGCGGGTGGACCCGAACCGCATCGTCCACAAGCTTGATCTTGCCGGCATCTACGCCGACCGCGGCGATAAGGCCCGTGCGCGCGAACTCTACCAGTGGATTGCGGCGGCCCCGCTGGTGGACGTGAACGACGATCTCTACCGCCGGCAGGCGGCCGAACGCCTGAAGCGCCTGTGACCGACACGGCGCAGTCTGGACCCACGGGGCGCGCCTCGGGCGCTCGCAGTTTCGCCGAGGATGTCGCGGCACTCGAAGCGCGCGTGGCTGAGCTCACGCGCGAGCGCGATCGACTGGTCACGATCGTGGAGATCCTGCAGGACATCGGGTCGAGCCTGCATTTCGTCGACATCCTGCAGTCGATATCGCGCAACCTCGGGAACACCTTTGGGCTCGATCGCTGTTCGATCTTTCTTGCAGGCGAACGCAGTGAAGTGCGCCTCGTCGCCAGCTACGAAGACCCATCGATCCGCAACCTGGTGGTGGATCTGGACCGCTATCCGGAACTGAAGCGCGCCTTCAAGTCGGGGGAGACCGTCTTCGTCCCCGACGCAATGAATGATCCGATGTTCAGTTCGGTGAAAGACACGCTGTCGATGCGAAATGTGCGATCGGTGGTGGTCGTGCCCATCCGGCACCGGCAGGATGTCATCGGCGCGATTTTCCTGCGCACGGAGCGCGACGCGGAGCCATTCAGCGACGGCGACGTCCGCTTCTGCCAGGTGGTGGCGGACCTGACGGCCAAGGCGCTTCGCAACGCGCATCGGTTCGAGTCACTGCTCAAATCCACCAACGACCAGCCGGATGCGCACAGCCGCGAACAGCGAAGCGCGGAGTTGCGCCGCATCGCGCTGGTGGCCTTCCTGCGCCGCTTGCTCGACACCTACGCATCGGGCGACGACCACGTCTGGGCAGAGACCCTCCTCCCCAAGGCGTCGGATGAAGAACTGGAGCGGTTGGTGGGCGTCGCGCTCAACGTGATCGCGGAAGAGGCCAAGGGGTGACGCCGTCGGGCCGGGCCGCCGAACTGCGCGACCTCCTCACCCGCGCCTCGCACGCTTATCACGTCCTCGATGCTCCGGTCATGCCGGATGTCGAGTACGATCGACTCTTCCGCGAACTGCAGGAGATAGAGCGGGCGCATCCCGAGTTGCGTACGGACGACTCGCCCACCCAGCGGGTGGGTGCCACGCCCGCCGAGAGCTTCGAGAAACACGAGCACCTCGTGCCGATGGGCTCGCTCGCCAATGCCTTTGACGACGCCGAAGTCGATGCCTGGCACGAGCGCGCGGTGAAGGTGGCCGGCGAGGCAGTGGCAAGCGCCGGATACTCCGCTGAGCTGAAGATCGACGGCTCGGCGATCAGCCTCACGTACCGCGATGGCGTGTTCGTTCTCGGCACGACGCGTGGGAATGGCAAGGTGGGCGAGGTCGTCACGGCAAACCTGCGCACGATTCGGGACATTCCGTTGCGCCTGCAGGGTTCCGGCCACCCACCGCTGTTCGAGATTCGCGGCGAGGTGTACTTCCCCTTCTCTGCCTTCGAGCAACTCAACATTGAGCGTGCAGCACGCGGCGAAGCGGTCTTTGCCAACCCTCGCAACTCCGCCGCTGGGTCGCTGCGTCAACTCGACCCGTCCGTGACTGCGGGACGTCCGTTGCGATTCTTCGGGTACACGGTCGCGCTGCCGGGAGGCGGGTCGCCGTTTCGCACGCAAACCGAGCTCCTGGAAGCCCTGCAGCGCTGGGGCGTGCCGATTGCGCCTCACCGCCGGCATTGCAGCACGCTCGCCGAAGTACACGCGCACGCGCATCACATCGAGCACACGCTGCGTGCCGAGCTGGACTTTGGCATCGACGGGATGGTGGTAAAGGTCGAGTCGACGGCGCTTCAGGCGGAGCTGGGGGATATCGGGGGTCGCGAGCCGCGCTGGGCCATTGCGCGAAAATTCGCGGCAGACATCGCCGAGACCCGGCTGCTCGAGATTCGTGTGAATGTTGGCCGTACGGGAAAGATCAATCCGTACGCGGTGCTCGAACCCGTTGAAGTGGGCGGAACAACCGTGAAGTTCGCTACGCTGCACAACTTCGACCTCATCCGCCAGAAAGACCTGCGCGTGGGCGACATCGTGCAGGTGAAGCGGGCAGGCGACGTCATTCCGCAAGTTGTGGGGCCCGTGCCCGAGCGGCGCGATGCCTCGTCGCAGCCGACGCCCGTCCCCGACATGTGCCCGGCCTGCGGTACCCGTGTGCGTGTGGACGAGAAGGACCTCTTCTGCGAGAACGACCGCTGCCCGGGACGCCGCCTCGAGGCGATTGTCCACTTCGCCTCGCGCAGCGCGATGGACATCGATGGGCTGTCGTACGCTCGTGTTGAGCAATTCGTCGAAGAAGGCCTCATCACAACGGTTGCGGATCTCTACTCGCTCACGGTGGACAGGATCGCGCAGCTGGAGCGGTTCGCGGCCAAGAGCGCAGAAGCGCTTGTGGCGGCGATCGCCGCGTCGAAGTCGCAACCCCTTTCACGGTTGCTGTTCGGCCTTGGCATCCGACATGTCGGCCAAGAGGCCGCGGTGCTGCTCGCGCGGCGATTCGGAACGCTCGAGGCGCTGGCCGGCCCACTGGACGATGCGGATGGTTCAGCGCGCGCCGCTTCGGTCGATGAAGTCGAGTCGGTGCACGGTATTGGTCCGGCAATCGCCGAGTCGGTCGTGGCGTTCTTCTCGGACCCCGAGGCACGCGAGGTGCTCCGGCGTCTCAAGGCCGCGCAGCTGCGCTTCGACGAACCCGTCGCCGCGCCCGTCAGCGGGCCCCTGACGGGCAAGACCGTGGTCATCACCGGAACGTTGGCGCGCGGCACTCGTAACGAAGCGAAGGCCCGGGTGGTCGCAGCCGGCGGAAAAGTGACCGATTCAGTCTCCAAGGCCACTGACTATCTGGTCTACGGTGCCGATGCCGGGAGCAAGCTGGAGAAGGCGCGGGCGCTCGGTGTGACGCAGCTCACCGAGGACGAGTTCGACGCGCTGCTGAGCCAGTAGGCTGTCCGTGAATGTCGGCCAGCATCGGTAGCCCTGCGGCACCCTCGCGCCTAGCTTCCATCGCAGCCCCGGAACACGTGGGCGCACTCCGAGACCCTCGCCTTTCCGTTTATGGACCTCGCCTCCGCCAACTGCATCGCCCTGCCCCGCGCATCGCTCGCAGCATTGCGTGCCGCGCTGATTCGCGACACCGGAGGGGGGTTCGCCGCGTACCTGCAGGAAGCCGGGTACGCTGGCGGTGAGGCGGTGTTCGCGGCGTTCCGGTCGTGGCTGGCTGCGCGCGGTGAGGACGTCGAAACGCTGGACCTCGATGCCTTCCAGGCGCGCGGCGCCGACTTTTTCCGCGACGCGGGCTGGGGTGCACTGACCATCACGCCCGTGGGTGATGTCGTGGCCATGGTCGACTCGGCTGACTGGGCCGAGGCAGACCCGGTGAGTGCGCTCCCGTACCCGTCGTGCCACTACACCACGGGAATGCTGGCCGACTTTTTTGGCCGAACCGCAGCGGCGCCGCTGTCCGTGCTTGAAGTCGAGTGCCGGTCATCCGGCAGCCCGCACTGTCGATTTCTCGTCGGTGCCACCGAAGTGATGGGGCACCTGTACGAGCGGATGGCAGCCGGTGAACACTACGAAGCGGCGGCCAAATCGCTCCAGTAGGACCCACGCCGGCGAACCGTCCGGGCGTCAGTCGTACTTGGGATTCATGACCAGCTTGCCGTTTTGGATCACTTCGCGATCCCAGGGAAGCACCACATCCGACGGTGTTTCCAGCGCCGAGAAATCGGGCTCGTAGTCGCCCGTGCGAATGCTCACGGCGGTGCGGATATCCGAAGCGCCGGCGTTGAGTATTGCCGCGACAGCCAGCCGCAGCGTCTCGCCCGAACCGCAGGTCTCGTCCACCAGCAGAACCCGCGCACCGCGCACCTCGGCCGGGGCTTCGCCAAAAACGGCCGGCGTGTCGCGGATGCTCTCCGCTCGATAGCGCCGGCTGACAATCATGGAGCGGAACGGCCGGTCGAGCATGGCAGCGACCACGGCGGCTGGGACCACTCCGGCCGTAGCGATGCCGACCACGACCTCGGGATCAAAGCTCCGGGAGACCTTCAGCGCCAAGGCCCGGGACAGCTCGCCGAACAGGGGCCAGTCCACATGGAAGGTGTCGCGTGGGGCGGAGGGTTTGGACGGGCGATGCATGATTTGCGTCGGGGAAAAGACGGGAAACAGCGGGACGTTTGGGGACCTGGGGGGACGGATGTGGCCCTGCGCGCCACCCACTGCAAGGTACCCCGAACCCCCGCGAAACAGGGTGTCGTCGGTTGCTGAGGTTCTGGAGCGGCAATACCTTCCGCCCATCTGTCGTCGGGAGCACGTCTTTCGTGGGATGCATCGCATGTCCTGGCTGAGCCGCCTGTTTGGTGGGACGCCACAGACTGACGGGAAGGCGAAGCGCCTCGACTATCTCAACGAGGCGCTCGTCCTTGAGCGCCAGGGCGATTACGACGCCGCCCTGACGTCGTACCGTCTTGCCCTACGAGACCAGCCAAACGACCTGAGAGTGCTCCAGAACATGGCCATTGCCTTCTCGCGCACCGGCCGCCTCGACGAGGCGGTGCGGGCGTACAGGAAGGCGCTCGAGATTGACCCGATGTTGGCGGGCGCGCATTACGGGCTCGCTTTTCTGCTCCTCAAACGCGGCGAACAGGAGGGGGCGATCAAGCATCTCAATGCGTTCCTCGCCCACCCGCCCGCGGGCGAAGAATCGGAACGATGGGTGAAGCATGCGCAGGGCACGCTCGATCAGCTGAAGAACCCGGGCGCCCAGGCGCCATCGGAACAACCGACCGAGGGCTGACGTGGGTCGCATTCTTTCGATTGTCAGCCAGAAGGGAGGAGTCGGCAAGACGACCACGGCAGTGAACCTCGGCGCAGCGTTTGCGCGCCGTGGGCTCAAAACGCTCATTGTCGACGTCGATCCCCAGGGATCCGTGCGCTACGGTGCCGGGCTCAAGAAGGGCCACTCGACCTATGGTTTTGCCGACTTCCTCGAGGGCAAGCGCCCGCTGCGCGACGTCATTCTCCCGACATCGCTTCCGTGGCTGCGCGTGATGCTGGCCGGCTCGGTGTCCGACGATGCCGACCACACCGACTACGCCAACCGGATTGCCGAGGGCGACATCCTGCCGAAGATGCTCGAAACCGCCGCCGAGCGGTGCGACATCGTTGTCGTGGACACACCACCGGGACTCGGGCCCATCACCCGACGGGCGCTGGCATCGAGCGACCGTGTGCTCGTACCGCTGCAGGCTGAGCCGCTTGTCCTGCAAACAACGCCGCAGATTTTTCGCGCCATCCAGGACATAACGACAAAGCACAAACAGCTGACGTTCGATGGCATCCTCCTCACGATGTACGAGGCCGGGAACGCCGCCTGCGAGCGGACGGTACAGTATGTGCGAGCCAATGTTCCGGCTAACCTCGTCTTTGATCTGATGATCCCGCGTTCGAGCGCCGTGAGCGACGCATTTGCCGCTGGGCAACCGGTGGTGGTGCGCACACCTGCAGATCCGGCGGCACAAGCCTACGTCAACCTTGCGACGCGCCTGGCCGAACGCTTTGCGGGCTGAGGGCCGGGCGTGGGTTTGGCCTGTCGCTCGCCGGGGCGCGCTGGTCCTCCTTTCGGCGCTGATCGCCGCCGCGTGCACACAGGTCACCGGAGATGCGGGGCATGTCGCATCGCTCCAGTTCGACCGGCTTCCCTACCCATCGATAGTTGCCGGGGATTCGCTGCGCGACTCGCTGGGCGTACCGGTGCCGCTCCGCGCCATCGCGATGAACGGGTCCGGCGCCGAGATCGCCGACGCCGAAGTGCAATACATCGCGCTCGATACCGGAGTGACGATCGGCACCGGAGGGTTCATCACCGCACAGCGCCGCTCGGGAACCGTGCGCCTGATTGCGAGCGCGGGAAACATCCAAACGCTGACATCGCCCGGCACCACGCTTACGGTCACGCGCCGGCCCGATTCGGTCTTTTTCTCGGGCGCCGCGCGCGACACGGTGGACTACGATCCGGTTGGTTCGGTCACCGTCAACACCTCGGCGGACCTGGGCGCCAAGGTCGTCACCCGCGACACCACTGGTGGGGAGACGGTGTCGCAGGGCTGGCTCGTCTCGTATCAAGCATTCTTTCGCGGCGCGGCCATCCCGCCGGGCGACACGAGCGTCGTATTCCTGCTGGGCGACGGTAATCAGCGCACAGGGCTGGATACCACTGCCAGTAATGGCGTCGCTTCGCGCCGCATCCGGGTCCGGCCCATCGGGATCACCCAGTCCGCAACCGATTCAGTGGTTGTCATCGCCACGGTTCGCCATCGTGGTGCGGCGGTTCGCGGAAGTCCGCTCCGTTTCGTAATTCTATTGCGTCCCAAGCAGTAGGCTGCGCGGCACATCCGGTGATCAGCCGGAGTGAATACGCCGCACACATCGCACGGAGGACGACATGATCGTTAGCGGCGGACCTCGACCGGCGCGCGGAACCCTGAACGACCTCTTCTTCACGTCGTTGGAACGGTACCGGCATCCGGCATCGTATCAGTTCAAGCGCGATGGGAAGTACCAGGCGATCGGTCACGAAGAGGTGCTGCGACGCGTGCGGCACGTCTCGCTTGGCCTCCAGTCGCTGGGACTCGTCCCCGGTGATCGCGTGGCCATCATGTCAGAGAACCGTCCGGAATGGGCGCTCTCCGACTGGGCCTGCCTCACCGCGCGACTCGCGGACGTGCCGATCTACGCCACCTTGCCGCCCGAGCAGGTCACGCACCCGGTGGCCAATTCGGGGGCGAAGGCGATGTTCGTCTCCACGGCAGAACAGGCGGCCAAGGTCGCCGCGATTCGCACGCAGACGCCTGATCTCAAATACGTGATCGCATTCACGGCAGAGAAGCCGGCGGGCGCGGATCTCACCTTCGCCGAGTTGGAAGCGAAGGGTGCAGCAGCCGATTCACCGGAAGTCGCCGCGCGTTGGCGCGCTGATGCACTCGCCGTGCAGCCCGATGACCTCGCGACCATCATCTACACCTCAGGGACCACCGGGCTTCCCAAGGGCGTGATGCTTTCGCACGACAACATTTTTTCCAACGTCGAGGCGGGCCGGGTGTGCATTCCGTTCGGCGGGGACGACGTATCGCTTTCGTTCCTCCCGCTCTCGCACATCTTCGAACGGATGGGCGGCTACCTGTTCTTCGGAACGGGAACGTCGATCGCGTACGCTGAGTCGTTCGAGGCCGTGCCGTTCAATCTCTCGGAGGTACGCCCGACAATCGTCTTCTCCGTGCCTCGGCTCTACGAGAAGATGTATGCCCGCGTGCTGGAGAACGCGCTCTCCGGCAGCGCACTCAAGCAACAGATTTTCCACTGGGCACGCCGCACCGCCAATCGCTGGGCTGACGCTCGGCTCGCTGGCCGTGAGCCAGGCCCTTGGGTGGCGTTTACCTATGCGATCGCGGTCAAGCTCGTCTTCTCCAAGCTGCAAGCGCGCACCGGCGGACGACTGCGCTACTTCGTGTCGGGCGGCGCTCCGCTCGCCCCCGAGATCAACCGGTTCTTTTTCGCGGCCGGACTCACGATCCTCGAGGGATACGGCCTCACGGAAACCTCACCGCTGATCTCAGTCAACACGCCAAGCGCGTTTCGTATTGGAAGTGTGGGCAAGCCGGCCCCGGGTTCCGAAGTGATGATCGCCGCAGACGGAGAGGTCCTCTCGCGCGGACCGAACATCATGATGGGCTACTACCAAAACCCCGAAGCCACTGCCGAGGCCATCGATAAGGATGGCTGGTTCCACACGGGCGACATCGGCGTGCTCGAAGATGGCTACCTCCGCATCACCGACCGCAAGAAGGACATCATCGTGACTGCTGGCGGCAAGAACATTGCGCCTCAGCCCATCGAGAACTCCGTCAAGACGAACAAGTATGTGAGTCAGGCCGTGATGATCGGCGACAAGCGGAAGTTCCCAGTGATGCTCGTGGTGCCGAACTGGGACTCGCTCGAGAAGTGGGCAGGCCGCAAGGGCATCATCTGGACGCACCGCGCACAGCTTCTGGAAATGCCGACGATTCGCGCAAAGATGGACCAGGAGGTTCGCGAAAAGTTTGAAGGACTCGCGAGTTTCGAGACGCCCAAAAAGATCGCGCTTCTGGAACACGACTTCTCGGTGGAGCGCGGCGAGATGACGCCCACGCTCAAGGTGAAGCGCCGCGTGGTGGAGAAGACCTACAAGGCGGTTATCGACGCGCTCTATGACGAAGGCGCGGCATAGCGCATCAGCGCAGCGCGCACGTCGTCTGGCAGGCGGCGCGGCGTCATTGACTCGCGTTCCACGCTCACGACCGTAAGCGCGCCGCTCGCGCGGTGCGCACGGTCTGATGCACGGTAGAACTCGAAACGCATCGTGATCGCACTATTGCCGATGGAGCCGAACCACGCCTGCACGATGATTTCCTCCTCCAGCTCGGCCGCCGAGTGGAACTCGAGGTGCAGTGCCTTGCGGGGAATCCACACGCCGCGCTTTAGACGAAGCACATCGGATGGCAGATCGCAGGCGCGAAACATCTCGCCCTCCGCAACGCCGATGAGGCGCAGGTACGCACCGTAGAAAATGATGCCCATCGGGTCGCTGTCGGCCCAACGGATGCGCTCGCGAACCTCGAATGTGCGATCCGGCGCTGGCGTGGCCAGTTCGGGGTGACGGGATTTCATTTGGATTCCGGTCGTGTGTGGAGAACGGCCTGCATCAGCGCGTTGCGTTCCTCGCTCGACGCCAGCGTGCGAAAGGCCGTGTGTTCTTCGGCAAGCCCATCGCGAAGCGGTGTGTCGTACGCGCGTAGCACCGCCTGTTTGGCCAGACGGGTCGCCGTCCGCGGATGCGTGGCGATCCGCGCCGCGACGGCCTCGGCGCGCGCGAGGGCGGTCCCCGCAGTGACCACCTCAGCGACGATTCCTGCTCGTAGCGCGGCCTCAGCTCCGATGGGGTCGCCTGTGAGCACCATCTGCATCGTGAGCGCTTTGCCGGCGCTTCGTGCCAGCCGCTGCGTGCCCCCTGCACCGGGCATCCAGCCAAGCGTGATCTCCGGCTGGCCAAACCGCGCCCGCTCACCGGCAATGACAACATCGCAACTCAGTGCCAACTCGCAGCCGCCGCCAAGTGCCCACCCTTCGACGGCAGCGACCAGCGGGCACCCCGCGGCCCAGATGCGGCGCCACGCCAACGTGCGTGGATGTGTGGCCAACGCCGGTCCGTCGAGTGCGACCATCTCAGCGATGTCGGCGCCTGCCGCAAAGGCGCGCTCATCGCCCGCCACCACAACGCATCGTACCGACGCGTCGGAATCGGCGGCCTCGATTGCATCCGCGAGCTCCTGCATGGTTTGGTGGCGGAGTGCGTTGCGTACTTCCGGCCGCGCAATGGTAATCCGAAGCACGCCGCCAGTGAGCGCACCCACGATGATGTCGCGGTAGGCGGTCATGCCTGGTCAGCGTCGTCGGGTACGATGGCGGTCGCTTCGATCTCGACGAGCGCACCCGACTCCATCAGCGACACGACCTGAACGGCCGACATCGCGGGATAGTGTGCGCCGATGATCTCGCGATAGACAACGCCCAGCGCCTTGCCGGCGGCGAGGTATGCCGTGCGATCGGTCATGTACCAGTTGAGGCGAACGATGTGCTCGGGGCGGGCACCATCGCAGGCCAGCACGGCGACAACATTCTGCAGCGCCTGACGCACCTGAGCGACAAGATCAGTGCTGACGAGCGTACTGCCGGCGTCCCACCCGATCTGTCCGGCGACGTGCACCTGCCGCCCTCGGGCCACAATGCCGTTGGAGTACCCGCGCGGGCGCGCCCATCCATCGGGCTGGAGAATACGATGCATCACGACGGCTCCTTGAGGCGAAAGCGCTGAAGCTTTCCGGTGTCAGTCTTCGGTAATGCCGCGACGAATTCGACGTGGCGGGGATACTTGTACGGCGCGATGGTCGCCTTCACATGGTCCTGAATTGCGCGGGCAAGATCGGGAGAATCCGTGTGACCTGGCTTGAGCACAACGAACGCCTTGATGGCCTGCCCCCGCTCGACGTCAGGGATGCCGACCACCGCGCACTCCAGCACGCTCTCGTGCGTAAGCACCGCCGCTTCCACCTCCGGCGCACCGATGTTGTAGCCCGACGAAATGATCAGGTCGTCGGTGCGCGCCTTGAAGTGGACGTATCCGTCATCGTCGAGCGTGCACGCATCGCCGGTCAGGTTCCAACCACCCTGGACGTACGCCGTTTGTCTCGCATCGGCCAGGTAGCGGCACCCAGTGGGCCCGCGCACGGCCAGACGACCCACTGTGCCGTTGGGCACCGGACGCAACGCATCATCAAGAATGGCAACTTCGTATCCCGGAACGGCACGTCCAATCGCGCCGGGACGCACATCCTTGCCGGCAGCAGCGATGAAGATGTGAATCAGTTCGGTCGCACCAATGCCGTCGAGCATCTCAATGCCGGTGGCATCGCGCCAGAGGGTGCGGGTGGCATCCGGCAGCGCTTCACCGGCAGAGACGCTCGCGCGAAGCGATCGTGTGCGCAGGGCACCCGGGCTCTGGGTCGCCGCGAGGGCCATCTGCCGGTAGAACGTCGGCGCGGTGAAGGTGATTGTCGCGCGCGTTGCCGCCATCGCGTCGAGCAACGTTTCGGGCGTCGCGCGCTCCAACAGCACGGTGCTGGCCCGCGCGGCCATCGGGAAGCAGAGCAGGCCGCCGAGTCCGAACGTGAACGCCAGCGGCGGCGTGCCGATGCAGCGGTCACTGGGGCCGATGCCCAACACCTGCGCGGCAAAACCACGACACATCGCCATAACATCGCGATGAAAGTGCATGCAGCCCTTGGGGACGCCGGTCGTGCCCGAGGTGAACGCAATGAGCGCGACATCGTCACTCGCCGTAGCGCAGGCTACGAAGGGCGCGGTGTGCCGTGCCATGGCGACTTCCAGTCGGTCAGGCGCATCTCCGCCCCAGGTGCGAATCGTACGCAGCGTGGGGCATTCGGCTGCAGCCGTGGACAGTTCCTCGATGAGCCGCGCATCGCAGAGCGCTGCGTTGCATGCCGATCGCTGCATCACCACGCGCAGCTCAGTGGCGCGCAACATTGGCATGGTGGTCACCGCCACCATCCCGGCTTTCAGTGTTGCCAGCCACGCCGCCGCCATCCACCGACCGTTGAAACCACGAAGCAGCACGCGGTTGCCGGGCACGAGTCCCAAGTCATGCACCAACACGTGCGCCAGAGCATCAACCTGCGCGGCAAGCGCCGCGTACGTGACTTCGTCGAAGCCGCCACCGCCGTTCGGAACAACAAGCGCCACCCGCTCACCCGCACCCTCGGCCAGCGCCTTGTCCAGAAGTTCTACCGCCGCATTGAGGCGCGGTGGCGTCGCATAGGTACCGTCGAGCAGCAGAACTGGCCACTGTGCCATCGGCGGCAGCTGCGCACGACTGAACCCGTCCACGTGGCCGGTCGGGTGCAGCGAAGCTGTTCCGGGCGCTCCGGTCATTGTCCGCTCACCCTCGCGAGTGTGACTTGAGCACTTCGCGGCCGACCAGCATCCGCTGCACCTCCGATGCGCCCTCATAGATGCGCAACGCGCGGATGTCGCGGTACAGTCGCTCCACCACCTCTCCAACGCGCACGCCACGGCCGCCATGCAACTGCAGCGCGCGATCGATCACCGTCTGCGCCAACTCCGTTGCGCCAAGCTTGGCCATCGCAGCAACGCCCGTGCTGCGTTCTGCTTGCGTGTCGCGGTGCCAAGCGGCGCGATACGTCAACAGCGCTGCCGTGTCTACGTCGGTGGCCATGTCACCGAGAATCGCCTGAGCCAAAGGCTGTGTCGCCAGGGTTGCCCCGAACATCTCTCGCGCGGCGGAGTGACTCAGCGCCTCGTGCAACGCGCGCCGCGCAAATCCTGTGGCCGCTGCCGCGACGGATACGCGGAAGATGTCGAGCGTGCGCATAGCCAGCTGGAATCCCTCGCCCTCGGTGCCGAGCAGGGCGGCGTGGGGTACTTCGCAGCCGTCGAAGGTCAGTTCGGCAAGCGGATGCGGCGAGATCACCTCGATGCGTTCGCTGACTGTCAGGCCGGGCACCGTGGCCGGCACGAGAAAGCCACTGATTCCCTTGCTGCCAGTTTCGTCAGGCCCCGTTCGTGCAAACACGCAATAGAAGTCGGCGATCCCTCCATTGGAGATCCATGTCTTCGTGCCGGTGATGCGCCAGCCGCTGTCGGTGCGCACGGCACGGGTTTTCAGCGCCGCGGCATCGGACCCCGAATCCGGTTCGGAGAGCGCGAACGCGGCGATCGCCTCACCGCTGGCGACGCGCGGCAGCCACGCGGCTCGCTGAGTCTCAGTGCCAGCGAGCGTGATGGCACCGGACCCGAGTCCCTGCATGGCGAACGCGAAGTCGGCGAGCGCATCGTGGGCCGCAAGTGACTCGCGCAGCACGCAGAGCGCCCGCGAATCGAGCTTGCCGAGCGCACCGCCCCACTCGGCTGGTACGGCGTAACGCAGGTACCCTGCGGCGCCGAGCCGCCGCACCCATTCGCGACAGGCGGCGTCAACATCTGCCGAATCAACGACCTGTCCGCCAGCCCACTCGGTGACGGACGCAGCGAGCACGCGATGCGCGTCGTCGAAAAACGGCCAGACGAGGTGCGGGGGATGACGGGGCGTGGCCGCAGGCATTGTCAGTTGCCCTCGAACACGGGTGTCTGCTTTGCGGCGAATGCGTCAAAGGCGCGCTTGAAGTCTGCAGTCCCCATGCAGAGCGCCTGCGCCTGCGCTTCCATTTCGATCGCCTGCTCAACGGACACGCTCCATTCCTGCTGGAGCATCGTCTTGGTCATGCCGTGGGCAAAGGTGGGCCCGTCTGCGAGGGCCGCTGCCCGCCCGATGGCATCGCTGAGCAGTGCATCACGTTCCACGATCGCGTTGTAAAACCCCCAGCGCTCTCCTTCGGCGGCGTCCATGGTGCGCCCGGTGAGGAGTAGTTCACCAGCGCGTCCCTGCCCGATGATCCGCGGGAGCAGCGCACAGGCGCCCATATCACAGCCGGCCAGACCAACGCGCGTGAACAAGAACGCTGTGCGCGCCTGCGGCGTAGCGATACGCAGGTCGGACGCCATGGCGAGAATTGCGCCGGCGCCGGCGCAGGTGCCGTCCACGGCGCTGATGATTGGCTGCGGGCAGGCGCGCATGGCCTTCACGAGATCGCCGGTCATGCGCGTGAACGCGATCAGTTCCGGCACCGCCATCCGGGTAAGCGGTTCGATGATCTCGAACACGTCTCCGCCCGAGCAGAAGTTCCCTTCGGCACCGGTCAGGACGATGGCGCGCACATCTGACGCATAGGCCAGATCGCGAAACAGATCGCGAAGCTCTGCGTACGAATCAAACGTGAGCGGATTCTTGCGCGACGGGCGGTTGAGCGTGATCACACCCACCCGTCCCCCGTGGGCCGTGGACCACGCAAAGTGTTTGGGGGCCAACTGCCCCACGGGACGACGCATCGCGGACATAGGATTCGTAGCGGTCATTCTGAAGTCCTGGTTGAACGGAATTGGCGTCCCAGCGTATCCAGCAGACGGCGCAGGGTTCGCTGATCGGCTGCCGGAAGCGTCGCAAAGAGGTCGATTATCCATCGCTCGTGCGCGCGGGCCATCGCATTGAAGTGGCGCTGCCCCGCGGGAGTCAGCCTGACGATCGCCGCGCGCCGGTCTGCGGCGGCGACCCGCCGACTCACGAGACCTTCGGATTCCAGTGCGCGCACCAGCCAGGTGATGTTGCCGCCCGTCGTCAGCGTGCGCTCGGACAGCTCACTCATGCGCAAGCCGTCACGACAGCGATCGAGCTGCGCGAGTAAGTCGAACCGGGGCAAGGACGAGCCGAACTCCCGCTTGAGCGCGCTTCCCACCTGCCGTTCGATCATCGTCGTGCACGTGAAGAGGCGTAGCCAGAGGCGCAGCGATTCATGGTCGCCGGAGTCTCCGGGCCGCGGCATCCGCGCTGCAGCATCAACCATCGTTGCAACGGTCATGCGTCCTCCCTGCCATCGAGCCGAATCGCCTGACCGGTCGCCGAACCCGGAGGCGCGGTGCACAGCGCAATCACGGCGCGCGCCACTTCATCGGGTGTGACAATCCGGACTTGTCCCGCTTCGGCAAGAATGGAGTGCAGAACATCGCCCGCATCACGCCCCGTCTTGGCCACGATCTTCGCCACGGAGCGTTGCACAAGATCAGTATCGGTGTACCCGGGGCAGATCGCGTTCACGCCGATCCCTTTGGCCGCCACTTCGAGGGCGAGGGCACGGGTGAGCCCAACGAGCGCGTGCTTCGCGGCCACGTAGGCCGAGACATACGCTGCGCCCTCCAGACCCGCGACACTCGCGATGTTGATCACCTGTCCGCGCCCGCGTTCGAGCATGCCGGGCAGCACCGCCTGCGTAGTGTGCACTGCTGCAAGCAGGTGCACCGCCAGCATGCGCTCGAAAAGCTCGGGGCCAGACTTCAGGAATGGAGCGGACTCGGCGGAGCCGGCATTGTTCACCAGGATGTCGACCGGGCCCAACTGTGCTGCTGCCGCCGCACACGCCGCCTGCGACGCGGCGCGGTCGGTGACGTCGGCAACAACAATTGCGTGTGTTCCGCTGAGCGAACGCGCGGCGCCCGCCGCGCGCGCGCCGTCGCGAACGAGCAGCGACACCTTGGCCCCTTGTTCAGAAAGCGCGCGCACAATGGCGAGCCCGATTCCGCGATTGGCACCGGTAACCAGCGCGTGGCGACCCGCAAGCGCACTCATATCAGTTCCCCTTTTGGTGGCGCGGAGCCGGATGCGGCATTTGAGCCTCCTTCCGCAGCAATCATTGCCCGTTCGCGTTCGATGAGACGCTGCAGCTGCGACTTGCCCGAGAGGTACTGTGCCGGCCACACCGCGCCGGCGTAGCCATAGCGCGCAGCCTCGGTGAGCGTCCACGCCGGATTCACGAGGTGCGGCCGACCAACGGCCACGAGGTCAGCGCGACCCGACGCGATGATGCCGTTGGCCTGATCCGCGTCGGTGATCGCGCCCACCGCCATTGTGGCGATGCCGGCCTCTTGCCGAATGCGATCCGCGAACGGCGTCTGCCACATCCGCCCGAACACGGGACGTTCGCTCTTCACCACCTGCCCGGCCGATACATCAATCAGGTCGGCACCAGCCGCGCGGAAGAGCCGCGCGATCTCCACGGCATCATCACCGGTGTTGCCACCACTCGCCCAATCGTGAGCCGAAATGCGTACGGACATCGGCAGGTGCGCCGGCCATGCCGCGCGCATCGCGGTAAACACCTGCAGGGGATACCGCGCGCGCCCGACAATGTCACCGCCATACTCGTCGCTGCGCTTGTTGGTCAGCGGCGACAGAAAGCTCGATAGCAGGTACCCGTGCGCGCAGTGCAGCTCGAGCCAGTCGAAGCCGGCTTCAGCGCCCAACTTTGTCGCGCGCACGAACTCCGCGAGCACCCGGTCCATGTCGGCCGTCGTCATTTCGCGCGCCACCTGTGAAACGCCGGCGAGGTACTGCGTCTCCGAAGCCGAAATGAGCGGCCAGCCACCGTCCGCAAGCGGTTCGTCGACGCCTTCCCACATCTTCCTGGTGGCACCTTTGGCCCCGGCGTGGCCGAGCTGCAGGCCGATCCGCGCAGGCGTGTTGTCGTGGACGAAGCGCACGATGCGAGCCCAGTGGTCCCGATGCGAGTCGTTCCAGAGTCCGGGACACCACGGGGTGATCCGGGCATCCGGCGCGACGCAGGTCATCTCCGTCATAACCAAGCCGGCCCCGCCAGTCGCCCGCGCGCCGAGGTGCACGAGATGCCAATCAGTTGGCGATCCGTCACTGGCGGCGCTGTATTGCGCCATCGGCGACACGACGATCCGGTTGGGCAGTGTCACGCCTCGCAGCGTGAACGGTGTGAAGATCGCGGGAGGCGCGGGCTGCGATGCGTCGAGCTGCATCCCCGCCTGCTGCGCGAACCACCGCTCAAAGGCGCCGACATAGTCCGCGTCGCGCAGGCGCAGGTTTTCGTGCGAAATCCGCTGCGAACGGGTGAGCAGCGAGTAGGCGAACTGTTCCGGTGCCAACTTCGCGTAGCGATCGACATGCTCAAACCACTCGGTCGAGTTCCGCGCGGCATTCTGCAACTTCAACACTTCAACGGACCGCGCGCTCTGGTAGCGCGCCAATGCCGCGGCAACGTCGCCGGCGTGAGTCGCAAGTTCTGCATCGAGCGCAATCGCGTCCTCGAGCGCCAGCTTGCTTCCCGAGCCGATGGAAAAGTGCGCGGTATGGGCGGCGTCACCAAGGAGCACGACCGGGACCGACCGGTCGCCGACTGCAAGCCAGTGCACCCACGACTCGCAATGCACACGTGGAAAACGGATCCACTGTGCTGAACCCCGTAAGTGCACCGCGTTACTGAGCAGCGGCGCCCCCTGCAGCACACCTGCGAAGAGCCGTTCGCAAAACGCGATTGATTCGCCTTCGGACATCTCGTGGATTCCAGCGCGCTCCCAGACCTCCCAGGGCGTCTCGACGATGAACGTGCTGGTGGCGTCATCGAACTGGTACGCATGGGCCTGGAACCATCCGGCTTCCGTTTCCGCAAACGCGAATGTGAACGCGTCGAATCGGCGCGGCGTGCCCAGCCACACGAAGCGACAAAGACGGACGTCCACGTCAGGGCGATAGGTCGCGGCAAAACGCTCGCGTATGCGACTGTTCAGGCCATCAGCGGCGATCACCAGATCGGGTTGCATCCGGTCCACCACGCCGTCGAGTCCATCCGACGGCAGGTCCTGCTCGAACGTGAGATGCACGCCAAGTTCGCGGCAGCGCTGCTGCAAGATGCCCAGCAGCGCCTTGCGGCCGATACCGCTGAAGCCGTGTCCACCGGAGCGAACGGTACGGCCACCGAAATGAATCTCGATGTCGTCCCAGCGGTGCAGCGCCTTGGCAACCAGCGCGGCGCTGTCCGGATCGGCTGCGCGAAGGTTCGCTACGGTGAGATCCGAGAGCACCACACCCCAGCCAAAGGTGTCGTCCGGGCGGTTGCGCTCGAGCACGGTCACGTCCACGCGCGGATCGCGCCGCTTCATGAGCAGCGCCGCGTACAGCCCACCGGGTCCGCCGCCGACGACCACCACTCGCACGTGAGTCGCTCCTGGGGAGTCGGTCGATAATACGGACAACTACTTCAAATATCAAGTATCTGTCTGCCCGACGGGGTGGACGGAGGCATTGATCTGCGTGGTCGTGCGTTGGGGGCCGGCTCCAGTGGACTTGCCGGCGACCCTCACGACTCCACCCATGCTGTCTCGCATCCGCCCGTCAGCATAGCGTCCGACAAGGTGCATGATGGCCGCCAGGTCAACGCAGCGTACCTCAACGACTTGCGGCGCTAGCCGAGAGACAAGCATCTTCTCGCCATGACGCATGCGCCTGCAACATTCGACGCGCACGCGTCGAATAACAACCGACAGAATTGTCGTTAGGCCTCGTTCCCGCCCTCCGTGTCATGCCACCTCTGTCTGCAGGACCGACCGCTTCAGGACAGCCACATTGTCCCTGGCTTTGTGTATCGATGGCTTCGAGACTCCTCGCCGACTGGGTTTCTGCGAACGTATCAGGAGCCAAATCGACGGGTTCAGGACGGGCCAACGGTCAAGCTGCTCTGCACTGAGTGTGAGGGGCGCTTCGCCGTTTGGGAAAAGGCCTTCGCCGAAGAAGTCTTTGTCCCGCTTCATCGCAATGAGCGCACAGAGTTCCCGTACGGCGATTGGGGGCTGAAATTCGCTGTATCCATCTCATGGCGGACGCTTGTCTGGCCAATGGACGGGCGGCTATCCCATCTGTCCGTTGAGCAACAGACTACGGCGTCGCGATGCGCTGAGACGTGGCGTCAGTTTCTCCTCGGAGAGATTCCACATCCTGGCGAACACGAGCAACGGTTCATGGCACTCGACGTGCTCGAATCGGCCAACTTCCCGGGGTTGTCTCCGTTCATGAATCGTTACATGACGCGAACGGTGGCGACCGACCTGGTGGCTGGAAAGCGATCCGTCTTTACGTACAGCAAGCTGTGCAGAGCGCTCATCGTTGGCTTCGTCGAGGTTCCGCAGCGCAACAAGTGGGTCGGCGGGAAGATGCATGTCAGACGAGGCCTTGTCGGTGGGCCGATTCAGTTCTCGTGGCCTGAGACTTTCTTCAACTACATGAATGAGAGCGCAAACAAAGCTGGCGCCGTCTTGGGCCGCATGTCGGAGCGCCAGCAAGGCAAGCTGGCTGACCTTATGATGGGAGACATTGAGAGCGTGGCGAAGTCTGAAGTCTTTCGAGCGATGAAACAGGATGTGGAATTCTCGGGCCGCGCCGCATTTGACCTGAAAGCCCTCAATGAGCCCGATGAAGACGAGGCCTAACCAAGGCGTTGCTGCTGTCGTGGCGCGCGATGGCGTGATTGTGACTCGCCTGCGGGCAGCTGACGTAGTAGCATCATGGATGCTCGCCCTCGAAGCGCCACGCAGCAGAACGCCAATTCGTTAGCGCGACCGACGGAGCCAATGATCAGCATCTCGAGATCGCTCAGGTACGTATGCATCGGGTTCGACTGTCTCGTCATGACGACACGCGGGTTGGCGCAGCCTGTCGGTTCAGTCGGCGAGCTGCTCGACCGGTTAGCTACGGTGTCCGTCAGCGCTCGCACGTGGACAGCGAACGACTGCGGGTTTGTTGGAGTTGCGGAGACACGAATCGTCGAACAGACGGAGCTCGCACTTCGCAGAATCGGCCTGAGAGTCGTCGACTCGTCTGCGGTTGAGGTTCAGGTGGAGATTGGGTGCGCGGCGTCTTGGGCTGGGTCCGGCGACACAACAGCAACTGGGCTGCACCTGCGTCTTCAGGTGGTGGAGGTCGTCCGCCCAATCCGGCTGCCGTCTGCCGCGCGGTTCTATGGCAACACGTGGAGAACGTCTTTTATGGGAGCAAAGACCGGGCGCATCCGCCCGTCCGACGTATCCAGCGCCCTCAACACATTGCTTGAGCGATTCGAGAACGCCTGGCTTGCTGCTAACCCTCGTAAACCGTGAGAGGGCCGACGTGTTGCCGGCTCGAAGGCGTACTCGTTGATTCGAATCCGTGCTGCGTAGAAGCATGGCTCGCATAGGCCAGAGTTCGGACTGGGTGGCGGTGCTCACAGCCAAGGCAATCCTGACAGCCAAGCAAGACGCCCGTTTCTCGCTCGTGCTCGCCCTTGGGCGCGTGACGAACACGCTTACGCTGGCGCGACTCCCAATTCAACGCCCGCTTCGTTGGCAAAGTCCCCGGATTCGACGCGAGCGTCAGGCAGCGCTCTTATATGCCGGCGCGGTTCTCTTCGAGGGAATGCGCCTCGTCGAGGGCCTCGCGAGGCACTACTGCAAGCACGCCAAGTGGGCGACCACGTTCAAGCCCCTACTTGCAGACCCGACTGTCCGGTCGCTCAGGACTGAGTTCCTACGTCCGCTCCGCAACAAGGGGGTGTTCCATTTCGACGCAGACCTTTTCGCAGACGCTCTGACGCGAGTCCCCGCTGAGGAGATAATCATCGCCAGTGGTCGCGGGTTCACGGTGCGCGACCTCTACATTGACGCAAGCGACGATCTCATCCTGTTGAGTTTGCTCGGTTCCCCTGCACGAGGGCAACACGAAGCGCGGCTGGAGCAGTTTATCGTGGGCACTATGGATCTCTATGCGCGCTTTACTCGGGCAGCCACCGCATTCTTAGCAGTAGCCATAGCTGAGTTAGGCGCTCGCCGACGGCGCCCGCGATCGACCGATCCGGCCATTCGGATGCGTGATGCGGCGCGCTAACCGTGGCTTGGAGCTGCCGCGGTGCGCGGCGGCATCGTCGTTTGCGCGCGCCGGCATTCACAGCCAGGCCTCATCGTGATTCGGCCCTCGGCGCCGCGCAGCTCAAGCCAGTCGTCATACGGCGAACCGATCCATAGAGGAAACCGGATGAGTCTCCTTCCGCGACTGTTAGTCCTCGCGTCGACGGTAGTTGCAATCTCCGGCTGCCGACGCGCAACCGCTGATTCAATCACCTACACGCTTTACCGCAACAGCGTTCTCGATAGTTTGGCTCGGTACCACGTGGCCACTTTCGACGTGGCGCTGGACAATTCACACAATCAAGAGAACTGCGAGATAGCCCGTCAGCTCTTCCAGGGCCAGCCGGGTGTGCGAACCCGTTTCTGGTGCGAGAAGGGCCGCTTCAAGCCGTGATCGGCTTCCCTTTGTTGACTCCGACGCACTGATCGAATGGTTCACTTTCCGCCAAACATACCGAGGTTCGATTCGGTTCCGCTCGTCGCATTCGACTACATCGAACCCCAGCTCGCTGTGCGCGACTTATCGTGGAAGCTGACTTCATGGGTCAAGGTTGAGGAAGTCGAGCGACGGCTGACGCAATTTCAGTGGCTGACCCACGTCGTGCGTCAGCCAGCTGGATGCACGTCCTTCATCGGGGATATGGCCTGTGCGTACCTGCTTTCAGTGGAGAGCGCACTGCAACACTTGCGAGAGGAGGCCGATCCCAAGGGCTCGGACTCGTGGCTCGTGCAACAGCCCGCGTACGACTTGTCGTTTAGGACTCTAAGAACCCTGAGGCACCTTGAAGCGCATGTGGAGTCTCGTGGCATCGCTGCTCAGCACACCCGCACCGTCACTACGCGGTTTGCGAGCGGCACGGACTGCGGTCAGACGATAGCGTGGTTTTGGCCTCCAATACAACTCGGCGCATTCACACGGCTGATACACCCCAAGATCAGCGTCGCCGAGCTCGACCGGGCAAACGCGCTCTTAGACAGTGAACCAATCTGCGCACTCATGCAGTCGTGCACACGGCAGCTCGTGACGCTGTTTCGCGCCGCCGACCTATAGGTTCCTCGTTGATCCCGGGAAGTCGCCGTATAACCGACGGTTGGTGTTGTCGGCCGTGTTTCGGAAGCGGCGGCGAACCTGCGGCTCTAGATATGAAGGGCACGCGGCGGCCCGCCGCCACATTTGCTTTCTACGGCCGCAGACAAAGCTGATCGTCATGCCGCGAACTCCAACTTCCAACCGGCGTTTAGGGCTCTGAAGTCTTGATGTCACGCAAGCGCGAAAGCTCACCGCTACCAGACCGCGAAGTTTCGATCACCGTTGGCGGCAATGTCCATGCCGGCACCTACTCGGTCTCCCGCGGACGACATCCAATCCTGACTGTCTATGGGGCCGGAGGCTCAAAGAGAGCACAACTCGGCGGTACACCAGCCGACAGCCTCGCACGCCTGCTCCTGTCCGAACTCGTCCGCAACGGAGACTGACTTGTCCCTTCTCTGCCGATCTGCAATGCACTTTACCGAGCAACAGGAGCACACGACGTTTAGCGCCAAGGCAAGGAGGCCTGCAGAATGAGAACCGAAGTTGGCAGTGAGTGGGGCCGACGACTGCCAGTTCTATTCTTCGCGGCTCTCGCCTTAAGCGGAGCGGCCGGATGCGCCGATCGCGGTACCCAGGATATCGCACTGGTCCCCGATTCGCTCATGGTGCTTCGCCCAATGCCAGACATTCGGGGTCGGGCCGTTTGTTCTGGTGACTCGGCTGCTACCCGGCTTGCTGGCGTATACATCGCGCGCTGTGAGTTTGGTGACGGTCTTGAGCTGAGGGTGCACGGGGATACCATCTTCGCCGTTGAGCGTTCGCTTTCACCTCCGGCCCCCGACAGCGGCGTAACGCTGTTGGACTACTGGAATCGCAACCTACGCGACGAGTGGGAGGCGCGACTACGTCGGCGACCCGATAACCTCGGCCAACAGGGGCCAGAAGGCGGGGATCACTTCGAGGCGACTTGGCACGACTCGACCGGAGTCCGCCACATCATTACGCTCGCCCGCCCTGGCGGAACGCCGCTGACAATGACGTACCTTGTCATTGACTGTCGTGAGCGGGATCGCAGCAAGCGCGCAATCGCATGCTGGTGACGTCACCGCGGAGGACAGCTTGACGCGGAAGTACTGTGGGCTCCTGCTGCCGGGGCGCTGGGCGGCATTATGGGTCGCACTCGCTTCCCGTCACGGCGAGCATCGGTGTGTTTGCGCTCTCGCTGCCCCGCCGCAGAACGCCGGTCGTTTGAACGCGAGCCGGCCAATCCGCGATGCTATCTAAGTCTCGAGTCACTGCCATGAGAGCTGCTGCTTTGCTCGTGCTGCCTCTGGTCATCGGCTGCACGCGCAAGGGCGACGCCGGCGCTGATGTCGACCAGTCATCCTGCAACTCTTTCAAATTTGCGACCGTCGCGCTCGGTGATGCGCTCCTGTCGCTTCGGGCCGCGAAGGAATTCGCCAAGACTGCGCCGCAGCGGTCGGCCGTGGCGGAGCTCGAGATCGCAGTACTGCGTCAGATCCACGCAGAGTCCGACACCGTTGTGCGGGGTGCGGCTCTCATGCTCGCCGACGGCGGCACTAAGCGCTCTCAAATCAACAGAGAGCGCGAGTACATCGAGAGCGTTCGCATTCGATATCCATCGCTGCCGAATCTTGAGCGGGAAGTTGCCTCACTCAATCAAAAGGCGTTCGCGCGTGAGATTGGGGCAGTTGTGAAGTTGACCGACCCCCGGTCTCCGCCGAAATGCGGTTTCGGTCGTTGGCGGGCCCTAAACGAGGCGGCGATTCGCACGGCAGCGAGTGAGTAGGACTCGCAATCGCGGTCGGTCCAGTGGATGGCTGCTGGCGCGGCTCGGGTACTCGTATTTGATCTCGCGCGCGGTCTTTGTGACCGAGCATCAAGGTGTGTGGCCCGGACGGCCGCGCAGCAAATGTCAAACTCGCTAGCCAGCAGAGCCATGGCCCTCTTGTTTGACAATCCAGAGCCACAACGTGCGGTGCGAGATCAGTTCACGCTCAACCTTGATTCCTGCCGCGAGCGAGCCGTATCGATCGCAAGTGAACTTCAGAAGCTACACACGTGGACCGACACCGACTGGCGCGTCGCGATAGTGCACCGCGTCAAGAACGTCGTTCAGAGCGTGACAGCCTTCTTGATGTTCCACCGCTCGATTTTTCCATCGAGAGCGTATTGGGAGGTCTATTTCAAGTCAGTGCCAACCGAGGTCCTGTTCGCGGACTTCTACAAAGAAGCGGACGTCCTGATTCGAGTAAGCTTGCTCCAGGGAGTGTTCACGTCGATCGAGTCGGACCTTCGCCTCATTCTCCTGCGAATCGACCCGATTGCAACGAAGGAGGCGACCGAGCCACTCTGGAAGGTCACGAAGTGGTTGGTCGGTAGGGTGCCCCGACTGGAGAGCTATGTCGCCTTTCTGCGCCTCCTTCTGTTCACGCGAAACACGACCCATCACAACGGAGTGTTTCAGCCAACCGGTGGTCAGAACGAGAATGTCACGTGGAAGGGGAAGACCTTTGCGTTTGAGGTCGGCAAGTCGGTGGACTTCGTGAATGGCGCCTTCTTGGCTTGGCTAGTTGATGAGTCGCTCTCCATGCTTCGCGACGTACTCGACGATCCTGCGATTGTCTCGCTTCCTGCGGTTTGATACCGGGCGCACCGACTGCCGGAGGCGCGGCTCCAAACCGCGAACTACCGCGCTGCGCGGCGCAGCGGAATGGGCACGCCGCCGCCGACCAACCCCGCAACGCGCTCGGCGACCCACTGCCGATCATCGCGGGCCAGTTCGCGAACACCGGCCGGAAGCGGAACTGACACGGGGGCAACCAGGCGTCCACCGTCTGCCAGTGTTTCGACGGCCGCCGACGCCTGATCGGCGGTCGCCCAATCACCATCCAGGAGCACACCGCGGGTCGAACGCGCCGCGAGCGGAACCCGTGGTGCGCCGCGGATGATCGTGGCGAACGCCACCGCGGCATCGTCCGGAGGATCGAGCAACACCAGCACGGCGTCAGCGAGGCCAAGCAGTCCGACTGCGGCGGCAGCCGATGGACCGGTGAGCACAAACGGTGCGGTGGACTCGCCAAATCCGAGTAGTGCGCCAATTCGTGTAACCGTCTCCGCGTCTGCCTCTGCAGCCGGCGCGTGCGGCGATGTGCTTCCGGATTCCGCGCGCGCGGACGCGCCAGGAGCGGCCGACCAATGCAACACGCCTCGCCGCACTTCGTGTTCCATCTGGCACACTGGGCACCCCAGCACGCCCTCAACCATCCGACCCGCCTGCACCTGGTCCGCGCGCGCCACCAGCCATGACTCAGCGTGGGGCACCGTACAGCGGAGGTGATCGGTCAGCGCTAGCAACACGATACGGTCCGTGCTGTCGAGTACGAAGGCTTAGCTGCGGGTGAGCCGCAGCTCATCCACATCCACGTGCGCGGGCTGTGTGAGCGCGAACATCACCGCTCGCGCTACGTCATCCACGTGAAGCATCTCGCCCCGTGCGGGGAAGCGGGTACCGAGTTCTGCTTCGTATGCGTTCCAGATGCCGGTGTCGACCGCACTCGGCGACACGAGCATCACACGCACCCCCGATCCACGCGTCTCGGCGCGAAGCACCTCGTGCATCGCACGGACCCCGAACTTGCTGGCGCTGTATGCGGCATTCCGCGCAAAGATCGCGCGGTCTGCCACCGACCCTATGGTGACGATATCGCCGCTCTTTCGGGCACGCATGGCTGGGAGGAATGCCTGCGCCAGCGCAAACGGCACCTTCACGTTTAGCTGCAGCGCCCGCTCCAGTTCGGCCAGCGGTTGCTCTTCCAACGTGGCGCAGGGAAACGTTCCCGCGCTGTTGACCAGAATGTCTGGCGCGCCGCCGGCCCAGTCCGACGCGGCCAGGACGAGCGCTTCAGTGTGGCTCGGCTCGGTAAGATCGGCGGCAAAGGCTGCCGTACGCGGTCCCAGCGTTTTCGCGACTGCGATGGCATCATCACCACGGCGCCCTACGACACCGACGTCAGCTCCGGCTGCCGCCAGCATCCGCGCGATCGCAGCCCCAATGCCCCGAGTACTGCCGGTGACCAGCGCACGGCGACCCGCGAGCGGCAGCGACATTGCCTAGAGCGATCCGGTGTGAGCGTACGCGAGCCGGAGAAACTCATCGCGCGTGCGGCCATCGTCGCGGAACGAACCCTTCAGCGCTGAGGTCACCGTGCGCGAGTTCTGCTTCTGCACGCCCCGCATCATCATGCAGAGGTGGTAGGCTTCGATCACGACGCCCACGCCGATTGGGTGCAGCACCTCCTCAATCGCTGCAGCCACCTGCTCCGTCAGCCGCTCCTGCACCTGCAGCCGGCGCGAGAACACTTCGACGATGCGGGGCAGCTTGGACAGCCCCACGATCTTTCCGTTCGGGATGTACGCGATATGCGCACGCCCGAAGAACGGCAGCATGTGATGTTCGCAGAGCGAGTACAGCTCGATGTCGCGCACCATCACCATCGACTCGTGGTCTTCCTCGAACACGGCATCGCCCACGACTTCGGCCACGCTCTGCTCATACCCGCGCGTCAGCCAGGCCATCGCGCGCGAGACGCGCAGCGGTGTCTTGACCAGCCCATCCCGTGTCGTGTCTTCGCCGAGCAGCTCAATCTGCTGCCGAACGAGCTCCTGCAGTTGACCGCAACGAGCATCGCCGATTCGCGACGGCTCTTCGCCGAACTCGCGCAGTTCGGCCAAGGCCATCGCGTTGGCTCTCGACGCGCGATCAGTTCCCGTCGTAGTCGACATAGTTGTTCTCCGTTTCCCAGAGCCGCAGATGCGACAGGCGCGCACCATTGACGTTGAGCGCTGGCGCCAGGCGGCCCCAACACGAGACCACGATGTTCTCGGCCGTGGATCGGATACCGGACAGCCACGGCACATCGAGGTCGAGGTTCTTGTGGTCGAGGTCGTTGATGCAGGCGTCGTCCACCAGGCGGTCAAGGTCGCCGAAGTCCATCACGTAGCCCGTGGAGGCGTCGGGGGTACCGGCGATGGTGACTTCGAGCGTGTAGTTGTGCCCGTGATAGTTCGGGCTGTTGCACTTGCCGAAGGTGCGCCGGTTTTCCTCGTCGGAGAGGGCCGGGTTGTGCAGGCGATGCGCAGCGCTGAAGCGCGCGAGGCGGGTAATGGTGACGATGGGCACGGCTGTCGGGCGTTGAAGAAATAAATGTGGCAAAGAGACGGAAGCTCCGGCCGGGGCGTACCCTGACCGGAGCTTCCGTGGCGAACAGGACGAAGAGGGGTTTTTGAAGCCCTGTCGAATGTATGAGGCACTCACCCTGCCTTCCGCCTTCCCGCCGTGCGGGCATGACGTCAACAGAGATATCGCACCCACCCGAAGGACTTATCGGCTCAAAAAGTCTGCCTCTTCGTGCCTCACCAAAGAATGTAGGAATGGGTTGCCGGGGCGTCCAGAGGAAAAGCCGGACAGCGACCCGGAAGGCTCAAGGCACATGCCATGCCGCTGTCGCGTGACCCGGGGTAGATTTGTCGGCTGTGGATCCCATCCTGATTCTTTCCGCCGCAATGCTCGCCGTATGGGCCGTCGGCACCTGGTTTGACGGGCCGGGCTGGATTCACATCCTGCTGACGGCAGGCGTGTTCCTGTGGGTGTGGCGCGTGGTCACGCGTAAGTCGGACAAGTCCGGCCGCGCCGGCAGGGGCGCCCGCTAGATTTCCCAGTTCGTCAGCGCCACGCCCTGAGTGGCAACAATCTGCGGATAGCCATCGAGGGTCATTCGCAGATCCGTCCAGCGGACGCGTCCCCCGTGTCGCACAACGGCCGCATAGGCGTTGCGGTGTTCTCCCTGCATGCGCAGCGCCACCCGCGTAGTCGCTGACCGGCGCGCAAGTCCCGACAGACCGGGAAGCATGGCCTCGAACGCATCCTGATCTGCAGCCACGAGCTTGAGCACCCGCAGTTCATCGCGGGCACGCGCTTCCACGAGCGGCGCCGCGTGGCACAGCGCAAACCCGGCAAGTTCCTGGTTGCGATAGTGCAGCAGCGTGTCGCCAAGAGAAAGGTCGTGCGTCAGTCGGATCTCGCGCGTGTAATCGGCACCCGGAACAACGGCTGCGGTCAACGCAGCGCAGGCCGCCAGGGCGTCCACCCGCGCGGCACCATTGACCAGCGAGAGGAGACCCGGAACCGCAGGCGAGCCGCCGGCATCGAGGGTGAGCGTGACCGTCAGGTGACCCGGAATGAACCCGAGCCCGGAGTAGAAACCGATATTGTCCACCGTCCGTGGCATGGTCTCGAGCCCAATCGTGCGACACCCCGAAACGCGAAGGTGCTCGACTCCGCTGCGCACGATCCGTTTGCCCCAGCCACTACCCTGGCAATCGTCACGAACGGCCAACGGGCCCATCCATCCTTCCGCGCCCGACGCGTGCGCAATGTTGAATGCGGCGATCGCTCCGGTCGCATCGCGCCAGAGCATTGCGCCGGATCCTGCGCCCTGGATCGCATACTGCCAGATGACAGGGTTGAGCGGCGGCACACGTACGCCGACGAGGCCGTCCCGTCTGTAGCGCTCGGTAAACGCGTTGCTGAACAACGCATTGAGCGCCTCGATATCGCTCGTCCGGATCGGCTCGGGGCCGGTCAGCGAAGCGGGCATCGCGTGCTCGACGCGAATCGCCATTAGCCCGCGACCTCGCCGGCCGACGAGAGCGCATCGGCAAACTCGTGCCCGACCGCCGACTTTCGCGTGACGATGGATGCGCCGGAATGTTCGTCGAAGCGCACTTCCAGCACCTGATCGAGGCCGTCGCGGACATCCTCGATGTGCGTGATGAGGATGACCTGCTCGAAGCGGTCCTGCAATCCGCGCAGCAGCGACACCACATTCTGCCGACGCGTGTCGTCGAGCGAGCCAAACACCTCGTCGAGCACGAGGAGCGAGAACGACTGTCCGGCCCGCTCCGCGATCATTTGGGAGATGGCCAGCCGCAGCACGAGGTTGGCGAGGTCCTCTTCGCCGCCGGAGATCACCGGCTTCGGCACGCCTTCCTCCAGCACCACGATCCGATACTTGTCGTCGAGTTCAAGTTCGGTGTATCGCGCGTCGGTCAACTCGGTGAGGAAGGCGCTGGCGAGTTCTGACAGCTCGGGCCGCATCGCGAAGTTGAGGTCCGTGCGGAGATCGGAGTAGGCACGGTGCAACTCGTCATGCAACTGTTTGTCGCGCTCCAGCGCTTCCACGCGTGCAGCGGCGCGCGCAAGCTCCACACGCGACGCCGTCGCGCGTGATCGGGCCGCCTCGGCCGCACCGAGTTCGCTGGTGACGCTCGCCGTCGCCAGCATCGCGGCCTGCACCTGTGCGGCCGCGGCAGCGTGCTGGTCACGGAGCAGGCCGAACTCCTCCTCCGATAGCGCAAGCGCAGTGCGGCGCGACAACAAGTCCTGCTGTCGCGACGCGAGCGACGCCACGCTCCGGCCCACGTTGTCCGCCTCGCGCCGGAGCGCCGGCTCGCGTTCCACCTGCGTCGTCAACCGGTTGGCCTGCGTACTCAACGCCACCAGGCGCTCGAACTCCTCCTCCACCGCACGGTGCCGCGCGCGGTCGTACCCGGCCGGAATCGTCGCCAGGTCCTGCACCAGCGCGGCATGCCGCTGTTCGCGTGCCGCGATATCGCGCGCGAGGTGCTCGAGCTGCTGCACCTTCATCTGCGTCTGCGCGAGTTTCCGTTCGAGCGTGCTCACCTCAGCGGCAATGCGGCGGCGTTCATCGTCGAGCTCGGCCACATCGTCCGGCATGGTCTCCAGCTGTTCAAGCCGCGCACGGAAGTACGACCCGTCGGCGCTGACGGTCTCAAGCTGCGAGTCCAGCACGTCGAGCACCTGGCGGTAGTGGTCGAGCAGCGGACGCTGACAGGTGGGACAGACGCCCTGCTCGCCACGGGCCACCAAACGGTCGCGCTGGTCCTTCAGTTCGGACCACTGGGCGCGTAACGCGTTGCGGCGCGTTTCCGCTTCCTGCCGGTCGCGCACCCACTCCGTGCGCCGGAGCTCAAGCTTGCCCTGCGCCTCCTCGAGTTGGCGGCGGCGGGTTTCCAGATCCACCGTGACGCGCTCCTCAAGCTCGGGAGCGCCGCTCTTGGCCTCTTGATCGGCCCGGAGCGCGGCGAGGTCGCTGCCCATTTCCGTTTCCTGCTCGAGCAGCGCGCGTCGCCGGCCATCGTGCGCTGCCAGATCCCGCAGCTTCGCGAGTTCCTGACCGATCTGGTCAAAGGGCGCCAGCTGCGCCGAGAGCGGTGCCAGCGCCCGTCGCGCCTCGTCGACGTGCTGCAGATCGACTGCGAGCCGCTCAGCGTTGCGGCGCTGGGCGGAAAGTTCAATCTCGGTGACCCGAATGTCCGCCTCGAGTTGCTGCAGCTCATCGCGCTGCCGCTGGGCAACCGTCCAGCGCGGGCCGAGGCCGTCGAGGAGCGCCTGCACGCGCGACCGCTCGATTTCGGCGTCAGCAAGCCGAGACGTGGCAGCCTGCACCTGTGCCGCAGCTTCGCTCTCCTGCGCTGCAAGGGCGTCGGCATCGGGCATCCCGCTGCGCATCCCGGCGATCTCGTTGCGCAGGTCGCGACGGCGCTGGTCCGCCAGTTCCTGCGCCACGCGCAACCGCTCATAGCCGAGCACCCGTGAGAGGAACTGTGCGCGCTCGGTGGCCGAAAGCGACGCCATCACTGCGAGTTCCTTCTGCCCGGTGAAATACGTGTTGAAAAACTCCGACCGGGTCATGCCGAGCCGTCGCTGGAGCACGTCTCCAACAGCGGTGGCGGAATTGGCGATCGGTTGTTCCCCACCATCCAGGTAGATCTCGGCCATCGTCAGGCCGCGTACCACGCGATACCGATGGCCGCCGAGCTCGAACTCGAGCTCGACTCTTACCTGTGCACGCGCCGTCGCGCGGAAGAAACGGATGGAGTCCTTGCCGCCGCGGGCGGTATCGCCGCCGTACAGCGCCCACGCAATCGCCTCGAGGAGCGTCGACTTGCCCACTCCGTTGGGCCCGATGATTCCCGTGAGTCCGTCCTCAAACGCGAGGTCGGAATCCACATGCTGGCGGAAGTTTGTCAGGCGGAGCCGGTGGAGCTTCACGACTCCTCCCCTGGCGTTCCCTGCCCTGCCATCGCGCTCACCTGCTCGGCATCGGCGAGATACTTGAGGCCGAGTGCGATGAGCGCGTCGCGATCGACATCGCCGGTCAGCACGCGGCTGCGCAGGCTCTCGCGCAGGGTATCGGCCAGCGACGGGCGTCGCCCCGGCGCGCCACTGCGTTCCGAACGAATGACTTCAGGGCGACGCGTGTCGAGATGGAACTGCAGCGCGCGGCGCTGCAGTTCGCGCAGCGCCTTGTGATCGAGTTCGCGGGTCACGTGGCGCGCCACATCGCGCGCCACGAGCCGTACGACCTTGCCGTCAACACCACCCGGCAGTCGCGACACGGCGGCGGCAATCGCGGCGTCGAGATCGGCCGCCGCGAGACCGCGCCCCTCAACGGGCGTGAGGTCCACGAACTCGCGCACGACCGGCAGCGGATGGAACGTCTGCTTTCCCGTGACCAGATCGCGCTCGATTATCCCCTTGCCCGGGAGCTTCTGGGCTTTCTGCGTTGCAACCTCATTCCAGATGCTGGTGGACGTGTAGTCCGTCGCGCCGGAGTAGTACGCATTGGGCCCCACGCGTCGGTACACGTGATAGTGACCAAGGCCGATGTAGTTCCAGTCCGACCCCTCCAGCACCGCGGTCGGCACCTTCAGCGCGGCGACTTCGTCGGGCCCGCGGTCGTCGGGATGAATGCCGTCCACTTCCGCGTGCGCGCAGAGCACGTTGAACTCGGCCGCGGGATCGGGAGACCAGTCGAGCGGTTGGTTGTCGATTTCCGGAATCGCCAGGATCGACAGCTTGCGTTCCGGAAACTGGAGGCGCCGCATGCTGTGGTCGGCGACATGAATCCCCAACTGAGAGAAGAGCCGCAGGATGCAGGTGGATTCGCTTGATCGCGGCAATTCGTGATTGCCAGCGGCCATCACGATGATCGTCTCCGGCAATTCGCGCACCAAGCGCGAGAACTGCGCAAAGGCGTGAAGAATCGCCGGGTTCGTCGGCCGGACTGTGTGGAAGATGTCGCCCGCGACCAGCACGATGTCGGGGCGCAGCGCGATCACCTTCTCAATCGCATGGCTGAACGACTTGGCGACATCCGCCTCGCGCTGGTTGATGCCGGCAGGCGTCGTCCGTTGGAACTGCCGGAACCCCAGATGCAGGTCGGAGAGATGGACGAGCCGCATCGCCGCGCCGCGCGCCTAGAAGGCGTAGGGGTCGTCGGCCGGGCCGGTGCGAATCGCCGGCCGCGGTCGGGGCGCCATCACTTCCGGCGCCACGCGACGTTTGAGCTGGGCGCGGAAGAACGCCTTCACGTCCTCGGGGCGCGCCTGCTGCGTGCGATTGCGCGCACGGAGCACCTCATCTTCCTCCGACAGCGCAATCGTCTCCTTCACCCATTCCAGCGTCACCGTGCGGTCGAGTTGTCGCAGCGCGCGAACGATCGCCTCGTCGAGCGTCGGTTCGGAGGCCTGCGGGAACCGCTCCACCCCTTCGCGACCGGAGAGCACGGCCGGGCGCGGAAAACGGACAAACACCGGCTGCGTGAAGTGAGGGTGGCGCACCATCAGCTCACCCTTGTCGAGCGTCGAGAGCTTGGTGCGAGTGGCTGGCGGCAGCGTCGCATATCCCGGCGTGGCGAGCTCGTCGGAGTCCATGCGTCCGAACAGCGCGGTGCCGGCATTGCCCACCACCCGGCGGTGCACCTGCGACCGGAACTGCTGCGCGGCAAAGAGCACCAGGCCGAGGTAGCGTCCGCGCTCCGAGACATCGAGCAGCATCTTCCGCACATACGTGTCGGGTCCGTCGGAGGGCGCATATTTGTTGAGCTCATCCACGAAGACCACGACGTGGTCCACGCCGAGCGTGCGCTTTTCGAGGCGTTCGCGCAACTGCGTGATCACGCGCGCAAAGATCAGGTCCTGCGCATCCTCTTCCTGCTTGGCGACGTCAATCACATAGACACCGCGGTCCTCGAACTTTCCCCACGGCAGGTCGCTCACGGTGCCGTCGTCCGTCACGAGCCCCGCGCAACGCGTGGAGATGTTCGTGAGCCGGTTTCGCACCTTGCGGATCGTTGCCACGTGATGCGTGCGCCACGACTCGCGGTCTCTGGCCTCCATCGCCTTGAGCAAGTCGCTGAACCAGCGCTCGAGGTCGGTGAACGACTGCACGCGCCGCACCTCGCCTAGCAGGTCGTCGCGAAAGTCCTGATCCACCACGCGTTCGCGAATGAAGTCGATCAACGCATCGGCCTTCGCGTCCACATCGTCCTTGTTGAGCAGCACTTCGGCATACTCGAGCACTTCGCGCAGTCCCCAGGTCAGGGGCTGCACGTTGTGCGCCAGGGCCTCGTGCGAACGCAGGGTGTTGAGCGTGTATCCCCGCGCCGTGTACGGCGCGTAGTACCGCACGTTCGCGAACGGCTCGGCAGGCACGCCGAGGCGCGCGTAGAGCTCAAGGTCCGCAGCGTCGAGCCGCGTCGCCGGCTGGTCGAGGAAGCAGAGGTCGGGCCCCTTCACATTGAAGCAGAGGGCTGCCACGCTCCCCTTCTTGGCGGGGAAATGCGCGAAGATCGATGCCAGCAGCCACTCCACCGCACTCGTTTTCGTCGCCAGCCCCGACACGCCGCTGATGTTCAGGTGCGCCGCCTCGGGACCAAGGAGGAAGTCGGCGTCGAGGTGAATCGGCGAGGCCGTGGCCCCGGCGCGATACAGTCCCACCGGAATCGCAGTGCGCGACCCTTCCTTTAGATACGCATCCATCCGGAGCGCAATGGCGACATCGGCGTCGGCGGCCAGGTACACGGCGCCGAGGGCAACCGGCTGGAGCGGATCGTCCGGGATGTGCCGGAGCACATTGGCCGTGTAGAGCCGGATTTCGGTACGTCGAGTCGCCGCACGTCCGGCGCGCTCGGGAACGCCATCGGCGCCGAGCACATCGTGGAGCGGGCTCTCGAGATCGGAGTAACTGAATCCCTCAACGACAACGCCGTACACCTGCGGCAACTGGCCGGCGACGGGATCGGTCCCCTCCACGCGCACGATCGTTCCGATCCCGACCGGCGCGTCGAGCGCCGTCCAGAAATGGAACTGATGCGGCGTGTTGGGGCGCCGCTCTGTTGCAACGACCCGGCCGAGGATGTCCGCCATCCCTGAAAGCTACGTCGTTGGCCCTAACCGGCCACGGCCCGCAGGTACTCCTCGCAGTCGCGGATGCCGTAGGCCATTACGCGCCACCGGGGATCAGGAAGCGCCACGGGCTCCCGTTCCGCGAGAATCCAGCCGGAAATTTCATCTGCCCGCTCGGTCGAGAAGGCCGATTCGGCGATTTCGACGCGGACGAGTCCGCTGAACGGATCCGCTCCATCGCCGCTGCGAACACGCAGGTACCAGCTCGCAATCCGGGCACGGCGTCGGGCGTCCACCGCAAAGGCCGTCGTCCTCGACCCGACTTCCAGTCCGGCCACCAGCGGTACGTCTGGCGCGGGGACATAGAGCGTGCGGTGGGACTTCACCACGCCAACGGCCAGCGGACTCAGCGCGGCCTCGCCAAACCCGGAAATGCTCCCATCCACATAGAGCGGCCCCGCTCCCTCCGCGCACCATGCCACGGCGAGCGTCAACTCGGCTTCCTCGCGAGCGCGCTGGATGGCGAGCCGCGCCGAGGCGAGCCGACCGTGCGGATGCGCCGGATCACCCTCCTCACCCGTATCCACCAGCGGGACACCTCCCGCCTCGCAGGCCGCGCGCATGGCGGTGTCGAGGCGGGCAAACGGGAGGTAGAGGGCGCGCGCCACAAGGGCGCCGTCGCCCCAGGTGGAAAGCACTCGCTCGCGCCGTACCCGCACCACCGCGCCCACGGTGCCGTGTACCACCGGCACAAGGCTTCCAAGCTGACCGATCACCACCGACCGCTGTATGCCATCAAGAAACGCGGCAAACCCCGGCTTCAGCGCCGCTGCCACGACGCGCATCTCGAGGCGCCCGGACTCAAGTGGACTGCCGGGTGCAACCGAGACCGGCGTCCCGCCTGCCGGATCGAGCGATTCGAGACTGGGAGCGGTGGCGTCGACGCCCAAGACACTGACCACGCTGGCGCCCGGCAACCCACGCAGGACCGCGGCCGCCGCGCGAACGCTTGCTCCCCCGGCGCGAGGGGCGTACGATTCGGCCATGCGCCACGCGCTACCAAGACTTTCGCCGGCACTCATTGTTGCCACGCTAGCGCTCGCCGCAGCGTGCGACAAGACACCCCCTGCGGATCCGAATCAGGTCCTTCCTGCCGGCGCCACGGCGCTCGATCTCGCCAGCAAGCCGCAGATCCTGTTTCAGGTCTTCGGCGACGTCTCCGATCCCAAGATCATGCCGATCGCTGCGGTTGTTGGTGGCGCCATCCAGCAGATCGGACTCACGCGGCAGGGTTGGCGGGAACTGGACAGCATCTACTTCGCTGCCGGCAGCACCTACCCGGTGTACATCGCCAATACGCAGCGTGGCACCGTGAAGGTCACGCGCGGCATGTGGGCGGACCAGGATTCGGCGCTGTATCCACTCCCGGGCTGCCGCGACCTCCGACCACTCGGCGGCGCCTCGATTCAGGTGGAGCGCCGCTCGAATGAGCCGACTGTTGAACTGATTGCCACGGCGCTGCCGGTCGGGCCCAAGGCGGCCCCGGGCAACCAGTTCCCGTCAAGTGCAATGATCGCGCGCATGGGCCGAGAGCTTGGTCACGCCCTTGGGTTGGCCAACGAGATGGACCGTGACGAACTCGACTCGCTCGACTTCGTCGCCCGCATGATCGCTACCGGCGCCCGCCGGGACCCCACCTTGCTGGTCTCATTTATTGATGCGCAGGCCGGCGACATCGCGCCCGGCGTTGGTCACACATCGCACATTCTGGCGCTGTTCGACAAAGTAGACACCGGCTATGTGCCCACCTATCGACACGTGAAGAGTGGTGATGCCAAGAGCGTCGAGTTCCAGCGCGTGCTTGACCACATGGACGTCGATGGCGACGGAATCGACGAAATTATCATCGAGTCCTGGCACTACGCCGGGGACAACGAGCTGGTGGTCCTGAACTTCAAGGCCGGCCAGTGGCACGAGGCGCTCCGCGCCTCCTCCCGGTGGTGCCTCGACCCGCCAAAGCCCGACGGCAAGCCCACTCCGTAGTGGGAGCCGCGCCCGTCAGCCCGTTCCGATGTCCCACGCCTGCTCGAGATCCGCTTTCGAGTAGGCGCGAAACGCGGTGAGCGTCGTCGTACGTACGATTCCCGGCACCTCGGGGAACTTCTCCGTCACGACCGCGGCAATATCCTCGTAGTTCGGGACCTTGAGGATCACGATCAGGTCCCACTCCCCGCTCACGGAGTACACATCGGTCACGCCGTCGAGCCCGGCGAGGTGGCGCGCGCACTGGGGAATGAGTTTCGGTTCGGCGCGGATGAGAACGATGGTCGTGATCATGGTGCGCTCGGAAATGGTGGAACGTTCAGGAGCCAGATCCCGGCGAGGTGCTGCGATTCATCAACGTCGATGAGCAGGTCCGCGGCGGCACGATACGACGCAGCTGCCCTGCCCTGCCCGATCCGGAAATGTACCGTGCGCTCAGCGCGGTCCGCCTCTGCCGACAGATGGGCGTCGAGTTCAACCGAGGCTATGCCCGGCTGTGAGGCCCGCGCGGGAACGACCAGGTGCGCCGCGCCGACCGGCTCAGGGGCCGCGAGGGTCGGCACGATTTTCACATCCGGCCATACCGCCACTTCGACGCCGACAATCTGTCCGCCGCGCACATCGATGTTGAGCCATGAACCCTCGCGGCCTTCGATCTCGACGATGCCGGTGAGTCCCGATCCGCCCGCGTCGGCGCCTCGAACCTCCGCGCCCAGGATGTCCGTGTCGGCATCCCAGTGATAGTGAACCTTTGCCGGAGCGGCATCGCCAGGAACGACGGAAAGCGCCATCCGCACCCTAGCGCTCCCGGAACGCCGTCACAATGCGCCGCATTGCTGTCTTTACCTGGTCGATGTCGGTCGAGTAGGCGACCCGAATCCAATCGGGAGCGAGAAACGCTGCACCCGGCACGACCGCCACGTTGTGCTTCTCCAGCAGCCGCGCGGCGAACACCGAACCGGCGTCCGGAACGCTGCCGGCGCCCGGCGCCTGGATGAAGAGGTAGAACGCACCCTCCGGCGGTATCACCCGCATCGCCGGCTCTTCGGCAAGGATCGCCATGGCGGCATCGCGCCGCACGCGAAACTGTTCCACCATCGCGCGAACGGCGAGTTCCACCGGTTCACCGAGCGTCAGCGCGGCTGCCGCGCCCGCCTGCGAAACCGCCGCCGCATTGAAGGTCGTATGCGACTGGAATGCCGCCATGGCCTTCGCGAGCGGCGCTGCCGAAATCGTCCACCCGATGCGCCACCCCGTCATCGCGTACGCCTTGGCCACGCCATCGACAATCACTACACGGTCGAGTGACTCGGCCACATCGAGGCACGATGTGGCGTCGCCGTCGAAGGCGATTCGCAGGTAGATCTCGTCGCAGATCACCCACCAGCCGCGCTCGCGCGCCATCGTGAGCAGCGCATCCAGTTCCGATCGCGTGTACACCGTACCTGTGGGATTGACCGGCGTGTTCAGCATGACGCCACGCGTGCGCTCCGTAGCGTGCGCGGCGAGCGACGCCGGGCTGACCCGAAATCCGTCGTTGGGGTCTCCCATCACCGCCACAGCCGTCGCGCGCGAGAGCGCGACCATTTCGTAATAACTGGTCCAGCTTGGCGTGGGGATCAGGACTTCGTCGCCCGGACCAAAAAGGCAAAAGCAGGCGTTGAACAGCGACTGCTTGGAACCGTTGGACACCACGACCTGCGCCGGGGTGATCGTCTCTCCGCGGCCGCGCCGGACGGTCGTGCGCGCGGCGATAGCGGTGCGGAGCGCCAGCGTCCCCTCCGTGGCGGTGTACCGGGTCGCGCCGTGATCGAGCGCGTGTTGCGCAGCGCGTCGAATCGGCTCAGGGGTGTCGAAGTCGGGCTCCCCGGCACCCAGGTCGATGATCTCGCGCCCTTCCGCCTTCAGCGCCTTGGCACGCTGTGACACGGCGATGGTGGCGCTCTCCTTCAGCTTCGCGATGTTTTCAGAGGGCGCGAACGACGTGTCGGGCGGCGACATGGCGGGGGAGCTAGATTGTCTTTGGAACGATAAGTGCGGGGCACGCTCCGCGCCAAATCCCAGCGGAGGCACCTGTGTCCGACCCCGAGCGCGCCGACTCGTCGAGCGTGCGTAGCACCAATGTGATCCACCTGATTCCCACGTCCTGGGACGAGGTCGCGGTGCGTTGCGCCCCGCTCATCGCCCGGGTGGACGCGGAGAATCCGGCGGTCCAGGTGGTCGTGATTGTGCCGACTGCGACAGATGCGGCGGAGCTGGCCCGCGACCTTTCCGTAGGCGTGCGCGCCGCGGGATTCCGCACGACAGCCCTCGGCAACGAGCGGCGGGCGAAGCGGCTGCTCAAGGAAGACAAGCCCACAGTGATTACGGCGACCGCCCAGGTGCTCCAGTCGCTGGTGCAGGCCAGCGCGGTGAAGCTTGATCACGTGTCGGGCATCGTCATCGCCGGCGCGGATGAGATGGAAGCGCAGTCCGCTCTCGTTGAGCAGATCCTGGCGGAATGCCCGAAGGAAGCCGCGCGAATTGTGACCACACCGGCCATGACGCCGTTTGTTGAGCGTCTGGCCACTTCGCACATGCACGGCGCACGTCGCGTGGCTGCGCCCCCTGCCGCCTCGCCGCCGGACCTGACGATCGAGGTTGTGCCGACCTCAGGCGTCTCCCCAGTTTCGCTTCTGGGCGATGTGCTCGAGACGATCGATGCGCCGTCCGCGGCAATCATCCCGACGAATCCGCGCCACACGACGGCCGTCAGCGAAGCACTGGCCGCCCTCGGCTATGCGGAAGGATCTCCGCTCGCGCGACTCTGCCCCGATGGCGACACCGGCGGAGCATCGCTCGTGGTTTTCGTCGGCGCTCCGCGCGCGCAGCAACTGGCAATGGTCCTCGCCGCACCGCCCGGCCGGGTGGTCGCCCTGATGAGCACCCGCGAGCGGACCGCACTCATTGCATCAGTCCCGGGTGTGCGCATCGCAGCGTTTGCGCCGGTCAATGCCCGCGCGGCCGCCGTGGCCGCTGATGAAGCGCTCCGCGACCGCGTGCGCCGTTCGATTCTCGATTCGGCGCCCGGCCGCGAGATGTTCGCACTGGAACCGTTGTTGGCGGAGTTCGACCCATTCGTGATCGCGGGCGCGCTGCTCCGTCTTTTCGAACGCGAACAGACGTCGGCCCGTCGCGCGGCAGAATCTCGCGCAAGCGCCCCCGCAGAAGCCCCGCGCAGCAAGCCGCCGACCGATGAACGGCCGGCGCGCAGCGACGACCGCCCCGCTCGCAGCTTTGATCGGGCTCCGCGCAGTGATGACCGCCCCGCTCGCAGTTTCGACCGTTCACCGCGCAGTGACGACCGCCCTCCACGCACTGGCGAGCGCAAGTCGTTCGGAGACCGGAAGCCGTCGTTTGGCGATCGCAAGCCGAGTTTTGGCGACCGGAAGCCGCGGACCGGCGGAAGCAAGCCGGGCTTTGGTGACCGCAAGCCGTCGTTCGGCGATCGCAAGCCGCGGTTTGATGACCGCGGCGACCGCGGGGAGCGCGGCAGCCGTCCACCGCGTTCCTCCGACCGGCCCAGCAGCGGCCGACGCAGTGATCGTCCGCCGCCGAGGCGTGGCGACAGATGAGCGCCGGGCTGTTCCAGCCCAACGGCGGCTGGATTGAAGTGATTTCCGGAGTGATGTTCAGCGGCAAGAGTGAAGAGCTCATCCGCCGTGTGCGGCGTGCGCTGATCGCGAAGAAGCGGGTGCAGGTGTTCAAGTCGCACCTCGACGACCGCTACGCCGGTGTGTACACCATCGGCTCACACGATGGGCGCTCGATTGAGGCGGTACCGGTCGATTCGTCCGCGCAGATCTCGCTGCGCCTGGACCCGTTGGCGCAGGTAATCGCGATTGACGAGGCACAATTCCTGGACACGGGCGTGGTAGCCGTTGCAAACGACCTGGCCGCTCGCGGACGTCGGGTCATCATCGCCGGCACCGACACGGATTTTCGCGGCGAGCCGTTTGGCGCGATGCCCTTCCTGATGTGCGCCGCCGAAGTGGTGGACAAGCTGCACGCGATCTGTGTGCGCTGCGGCGCGCCGGCCACGCGGAACCAGCGGCTCATCGACGGAAAACCCGCGCCCGTCAACTCACCCGTCGTGATGGTCGGCGCGGCGGATACGTACGAAGCGCGCTGCCGGGCCTGCCACCGCATCGCCACGGCGGGCGACGACCAGGGGCGGTTGCTCTAAGGGTCTACGGGACCTTGCGGCCGTTGCCGCGCAGGCGCGAGAAATAATTCTTGACTTCGCCCCAGGTGTCGGCCACGCGCGGGTCGACTTCCGACCACTTGTAGTCCACGTACCGCCCGGTGAGCGGGAAGAACGGCGGGCGGCGGTTGGGTTGCGGCTCCATGCACGGGTCTACAGTCACACTGCGAAGGAGACCGGTCCCGGCCGCACCGGATGACTGGTGGAACACCTTCATGGCTGCGCCGCCAGTGTGGAACCAGCACCCGCCTGATGTGGACGTTCCGAAGCAGCTGAGGCCGCCAACGCCGTTGCTCGACGAATCCTCGACAGCGACGGTGCCATGCGCACGAATCGCCGAGGAACTCGCGGTAGACGTTTGGGTCGACAATGCAAGCGCGAATCCGTGCAGGTTGAAATTCGTGGTGCCGAGGGACACGTAGCTCGCCGTGGAACTCGGCAGGCGGCGCGGGAAATTCGTCGGCGTGTTGGCAACCTTGATGCTCGTGTCCGCAATAATCCCGAGCATGTTTCGGCAGAGCGCCGCCGAGTCGGTCGGATCCCTGTCGTACACGAGGTCATCGACAAGCACGATGCGCCCACGTGCATAGAGCGTGACATATCCGCGCACGGTATCACTGACAAAGAGTGGCGTAGTTCCTGATGCGTAAATCACGCCACGTGATGCAGCGTTGTAGCTCGTGGAGACAGGCCAGAGATACGGCGTCTCGACCGACTGCAGCACGGACGCCGGCGGACTGGCTGTAGAAGTGCCGCCGAATGCCCGCCACGACCCCACGCGCTGCAATCCCTGGTTGGAAAACCCATCGTCATGGCATTGTCCCGCAGTGCCGCGAATGTAACAGCGGCTCGCGTTCGGCGTGAACGTGGTGTCCTGTCCGCCATAGCGCTGCGTTGTGCAACCGCCGGGGCCGCCAAACGCGTATGGATAATTGTTGCCGGCGGTCGAGTCTACGGCGCATGCCGCCGTGGTGTAGCGCTCGGTAAGCATCAGGTACGGGCTTCCGCTGGGGAAACACCGGGAATACCCAACCCCGTAGCCGAGAATTTTTTTCACTGCTGAAGTATCGACCTCCTCAGGAGCCGCATATGCGATGATGTTGTCCATGATCGCAGTGTCGGCCGCCGAGATAACCGGCGCCGTGCTCGTGATCACCCGCTGCTTCACCCACGATTCGCGGAACCGGGCGACGGGGAAAAATTCCTTCCGGCCGCCGATCGTCACCATCAGCCCGCAGTTGTTCAGAATGATCGTGTTTCGGCACCGAGTGCCGCTGGGGCAGTCATACGGTACCGAAGTCTCGGAGCTCGCCGAGTTCAGGTCGGCGCGGAAGTTAGACGTGTCCATTCCCGACGCCAGGTCGAACACCATGAAAAACCCTTCCTCCGGGTCGATCGTGCCGTCGTTGTCCACGTCCACGGTCTTGAACCGAAGCCGGCTGCCCCGGCGCGCGGAACTCGATGAATTTGTGGCGTCCCCCGAGACGTAGCGTCCTCCGGAATACGCGGGAGAAAAGCTCGTCGCGCCAACCTGCAGAAAACTGAGATTGCCCGCCGAGGCGAGGGTGGGCAGCGACGCCAGCGAAGTCGACGTCGGCCAGGCAATCCGCTTGGCGCTCGTGACCGACACGGTGTTGTTGAACGTGGACGTGCCGCTGACCGCGCCGCTGCCACTCACCGAGACCGTGTCGTAGTAGTTCGTCCCCGGGCTAGCTGCCGAAATCCAGTTCCGGTTGCCGTGCACTCGGCCGCGGACGTGCAGTCCCGCGCCGAGCGCGGTGTTCGGAAGAAACGTGTCGACAAAAAACTGATAGCGGCTGAATGCCTCAGCCTGCATATCCAGACGCAGCACGCTGCGCGTGCCCATCGTATCATAGGCCTGTGCCATCAGCGTCAGGAACGGGATGTACGTGCCGGCTGTGTCGCCGGTGAACGCGGCGTACGAGTTGTATTTCATCTGGCCGATAGCCGTCCCACCCGCATCACTGAGTGTCGCGGCGGTCGCTGCGCGGTACGCCGAATCCGACGGAATGCTGAGCGTGGTATCTCGCTGAACCGTCGCCTTGGCAAGCGCGATCGCGGCGCGGGCCATGAACCGGAAGTCTTTTTCCTTGTCGTAAAAGCGCTGCACGAATGCCGCGCTCGACGTGAGGAGCACAGCCGAGATGGCCAAGCCGGCCATGGACAAGGTCATCACGAGCACCAGCACCAGCGCAGAGCCACGCCGCGCGCCACGCCCTCGTCGGCGCATCACGGGATCACCACCGTGCCGCTGTGCTCGGCTGCGGTCGACCAGCTTGGCCCGCAGTCCATCGCCCGCACCCCGTACACCCAGGCGCCCGGAGCAAAGCCGAAATGCTCAAACGTGTAGCTGCCGGTTCCACGCGCCGGCAGGTTTCCCACCGGAATCCACGTTGAGCCCGCCGACAAGCGCCGGGCAACGCTGTACGCTTCGACATCGCTTGCCCCCGCCGCATCGTCGGTGGACGCGGTCCACGCGATCGCGACTTTCACCGGACTCCCGCCTGCGTTGTTGGTCACCGTCGCAGTCACTCCCGTCGGTGCCGCCGGCGCTGCGCCACAGGTCCGCACACTCAACAACCCGACGTTCGAGATTGTGGTCTTGGCATACACCGTACGGAAGATGTGTTCATTGTCGCGCGCGCTGTAGTGCCACCCGGCGGCGCGCATCTCCACCGCGCCAATCGAGTCGACCGTGCGGGACGCGTCGTCCCAATAGAGCGGCAGCGAATCCCGGCTTATTGCCGACGCCGTCCCGCTGGCGGCCACGCGATAGTACTTGAAAAAGTATCCCGTGTCCGATGGAATCCAGAGGTTGGAAGCCACCAACGTGCTGTCCTTCGCGTTCACCCGTCGAAAAAGCGTGTAGATGTCACTGCGCCCGGAACTCGCGTCGGCCCGCAGAAAGAACGAGATCGTCTCGGAGCGCGACCGCGTGCCGTTGGAATCGGTGTATGTCGCGGTGGGATAGTTCTTGGAGGACGAGGTCGGAAGTGCCAGCGCTGCGCCCACCTGGAAACTCTCGGTGGTCAGCGTGTCGAGCGTGGCGTCGTAGTAGGCGGCGTTCGGATCGGTCGTAGTGTCTGCGCCATACAGATTGACGTTGAAAGTGATCGAGAGCGGGGCAGCCTGCACGATGATCGGCTGCCCGAAGACGCCGCCCGCCAATCGCAGTTCCCGGTCAATTCGTCCCACGGCGTAGCGCGCATTCTGGAGGGCATCGAGCCGCCCGGCGCCGGCGCCCACCGCGCGCGCCTGGGCGCGGAAGAACGGGATGGTGATGGCGAAGACCAGCATGGTCAGCGTCATCGCGACAAGCATTTCGATCAGCGTGAACCCACGCGCCGGTGCCCGCCTCGGATGCGTCATCGGCAGTGAACGCACGTCAGAACGCGGCAACGACAACGGTCTTCTTGACCGGCGTGCTGAGATCGTTGCCCGATACCGACACGGTGACGGTGATGTAGTCCGTCGTGGCGGTCGGGCAGCCCGAGCAGCGCGCCGCCTCCGTCGTTCGCGTCAGGCCGGCGAAGACGCCAGTCGTGTAGGACTCGCTGGTGCCGTTATACGTCGACACGATCGATGAAT
>Ga0207952_1000274_pt1 | contig 49450 bp, 63 predicted proteins | sample SubbioR12Aug_8Ca_FD_184831 | JGI IMG/M metagenome (GOLD analysis project Ga0207952, IMG submission 184831) | Serpentinite rock and fluid subsurface biosphere microbial communities from McLaughlin Reserve, California, USA - CR12Aug_8Ca (SPAdes) | ecosystem: Environmental > Terrestrial > Deep... | reverse complement strand
CTGCCCAGCCCAAATAATATGTTGATGTAGTACCTCTAGGGCCCTTGTGTAACAATGAATTGTCAATTTCTATCAATTCATTTGAGAGAAGCACCGTTCTTACAATATCTGCCTTGTCAGGATATTTTATGCCATCAATCAGATTAACATCTATTGTAGATCCGTCAACTAACCTCCATGAAAGCCACGTATCTATTGTATCCCCCCTAAGATTCTGTATCACATAGTTTGATCTTACATCACCAAGATTAGCCATACGGTATTCACTTCCTATCAAATCTACTACAAGCAAAGAATACCCAGCAATTATTATCGTCATAGTTATTGCAACGCAAGTTATTGTAACAAAATATTTTTTGTACATTTGACTATTCTTGGCATGTTCTAATTTGACGGATTTACTAAGAATTAGATTTTCTTGCTCTTTCTCTCGTTTTTTATGTATTAGATTATTCGTTAGATCATGAAATTCATTTTCCTCCTTTTGTAAACTACTTAATTTATCTGTCAAAAAATTATTTAGTTTCTGAGATAGTGTTTTTTCTTGCCTTAATTCATTTATTTCATGATTTATTTTCTCATCTTGATTTTGCATTGGTAATAAAATACCATCTAAGGAATTGACAGTATTGATTAATTGTTGTAAATTTTTATGAATAATTTCAGCTTTTTCACTTTGGATGTCATTTAATGGACCAAATTTATGCATTCGAAGCATCTCAATGTATCCAAGTATAGGCGTCAATGGTGTTCGTAAATCATGGTTGATTTTTCCCATTAGATTTTTTGGAATGTTTTTTTCTTTAGAAAGCAACGAATTTATTTTTGTTGTTACATCATCTGTGGAATATAACACATCACGTATATCTGAAAAATTTGGATCATTTTTGGATAATAACTCTACCATTTTATTTTGAATGAGTATTAATTGTTTAAGCTCATTAATAAAATGAACATCATCCATGTTATTATTTTTTTATTTTACTAAGGTAGTCCAATAATTCATCTGGATCAATTGGCTTTTTCAATATTGAATGCACCCCTCTTGTTTTAAGATTAGCCTTATCCTCATCCGTAATAGATGATGCAGTTAATGCTACAATTAATTTACCATTCATTAAATTACGATTGTGAAGTGACTCTACAATGTCAGGTCCTGAAAAGTCAGGCATTGCAAGATCCATGAGAATTGCATCATACTGATTATTTTCAATCATACTCAAACCATTTTGTCCCACATTTGATACAGCACATTCATGGCCTTTACGAATAAAATATTTTGAGAAAGCGGTTGATATATCCACGTTATCATCTATCATTAAGATTTTCATATAATTATACAATAAGATAAGAGGTATATACAGATGTTGCTAACATTAAGTTTTTTCAGACAAAGATAACTGTATGAAAAAGGTTGTACCACGCACGCCGTCACTTTCAAACCATATTTTACCTCCAAGCTGTTCCACAATACCCTTTGATATTGCAAGACCTAATCCTGTTCCAGTTATTTTTCTTCGTGCAGATGTATCTACCTGATAGAATTTTTTAAAGATTTCATCTTGTTTGTCTAGCGGAATTCCAAGTCCATTGTCTTTTACATAAAATATTATGTTGTTCTCTTCTTTTGTAGTGCCTATTTGGATTAATCCATTTTTTTCTGGCATGAATTTTATAGCATTACTAAGAAGATTGTCAAAGACCTGTCGTAGTCGAATTTTATCCGTTTTTATAATCATATTTTTATCCAAAATCGTCATAACAAGCTTATTTCCATTTTGGCTTATTACGGGATTATGACCAGTATAAATTTCATCAAAAAATTCTTTAATGTTTGTATCTTCCAAATTGAATTTTAATTTTTTCACATCCAGTTTTCTTGCATCCAAGATATCATTGATTAGATGATCAAGACTTTTTGCATTTTTTTCAATAACGCTGATTGCTTCCAATTGTTCTTTAGTTATACTTCCCAGCATATCAGATTTTAACATTTTACAATAAACGGTAATGGGGACAAGGGGCGTTTTTAGCTCATGAGTAATCATGGTTGAAAATTCAGATTTTTGATCATCTATCTCTTTCATTTGTAGAGATTTATTCTCTAATTCAAATTCCATTCTGGTACGTTTTTTCATATAGAAATACAGGAAAACGATAGATAACACACTAATCATTATAATGACAGGAAATCCTACGCTGATGAGTTGAAGAGCAAGTTTTTCCGAATCTTCAACATTAGATTTGCTGACAGATAATTGACTGCTTTCTTTTGATAACATCTCAGAAATTATCATTCGTAATTCATCCATTGATTGTTTACTGTCATCAAAAAAAGCTAGGTTAATTTCACCATGTTTCTTTGCTTGAAGAATTTTTTCCAAGTTGTCCAATCTTTCATGGCCTTTAATTTTTAATTTAATGGTGTTTTGTTGTTGTTCTTGATTGTCAGAAGTTAATGCTTGTAATTGATTAAAATGAGATTCTATATCTTGTATTCCCACATAGTATGGATCTAGATACGATTCATCCCCAGTTATAGTAAAACCCCTAACTCCAGTCTCAGCATTTAGAAAATCTTCTTTAATATTAGCTAAAAGTCCAACAATCTTCTGTGTATGTTCTACTGAATCATTATAGCTTATCTCATATTGCAATTGCAAGTAAACAACAAAACCAATAGCTGAAAATGCAATAGATGGGATAAGAAGAATTATCACAAACATGCTTTGAGTTGATATTCCTGTTTTCACTGATTCTCTAGGAAAATAATGGATTTAAGTTAGTCGTATTTTGTTTTTATGTTCCTGAATAACATTTCATTTTTTTATGAATACATGATATTCATATGCATTAAATTGACTTACAATCTTAATAGACAGATAATTACCCAAATTCCGACGGATTAGGATCAGATAGTGACAATCTTTCTAGAAAATGAGAACTAGATGCAAAATCATAGTTCTTTGTACATTTTACAAAAATATTTTTGATCTTATTAAATACCGTATACTGTCTGAAGTATTGGGCTTTGGTCAATAACGTTTTGTGTGAACTGGACGTTTACTGTAACCTTGTTGTTTTTGATATCAATTTCCACATTGTCAAACAATGACTTGTATTTGTCAGTCTTGCGTCCGCTTGCAGATATCTCGTGTCCGTCTTTTATCAAGAGCCCGTCTTCGATTAGCGAATTGACTTTTCTATACCCTGATGTCTGCGGAATCTGTAATTTTTCTAGCATTTCCAAAATTGTCCATGACTCGCCAATTGATGCGTTCAGTATTTTTGATGCTTCGTCATCACTGTATGCTTTTAAGATTGATTGACTGATTGCTGACTCTGATATTGTAAATCTCTTTTGTGTCTGGTCTTTTTTTGATTTGATGCTGCACAGACTTTCAAGGAATTTTCTTTCCAGTCCTACTGCCCCTGCCCCAAAAAATTCCCTCAATACGGAATCTAGTTTTTCAAACTCTTCCATGGACTGGGTTACTGATATGCCATATCTCTCAAATAATCTATCCTGTATCTTGTGAACCGTATTTTCGCCAAGATTCTTTAGCATTGTTTTTTCAAGTGACTTTGCTAACAGTTGGGTAACGCCAGTCATGATATTCATTAGTTCATACTTTCATATTAATATTTTTATGGACTAAAATCACTATGCTATCTCAGATAGTCTGCGGATATGACTCGTATCATTTCTGATTGCCATATTGATAGCTTTACGCATCTCATGGGCATACTTGTCAAACTGCTTTTTGTTTTTTTTGATTATTTCACACTTTTCCACAATAGGTAACGCTTTGAAGTTCTTGTATTGCTCATAGTTAACTGTGCACGAATACGACTTGGTTTCCCCTTTGAACCTGTATTTGATGTCAAATGATGCAGGTTCTGAATTTCCAGTCAGACAATCCGTTATGGCTTTTTTTATTGTTTGAATAACAAATGGTTTTCGAATTACTTGTACGTCTAAGGAATTAAGAAAAGGGTATTGGTAGGCATTAGAATCTCCTGTAACTACTATTATCTTGGCATCTGCATTGATATCCTTGATCTTCTCAATTGCATAAAGCCCATCATATCTTGGCATATTCAAATCCGTAAAGACAATATCTGGTTGATGTATTTTGTACATAGTTACTGCGTGTCTGCCATCATTTGCAGTTGCAAGAACATTCATTTCAATGATGCTTAGCATATCACAAAATAAATTAATAACATCTGGATCGTCATCTACAACAATACAACTTGCCATATTCCATGTTGCACTTTATAATATAATAACTTATAATAAATTCATACTTTTTATGAATATAAGAATTGGTAAAAAAAGTTCAGTGCCCGTATTGCTCAATGCACTTATCTGGAGAAGGTAATCTAAAAAGACATCTACGAACCATTCACAGATCGGTCAAACAGGAATAAAATTATTTTAACCCTTTTTCCAGAATCTCGTTTATGATTCTTGAAAAGCTGACAGAGGATGCAGATTCTCGTAGTTTTTTGGCTTGTAAACTTCGCAGTTTTTTTGCAATGTCACTGTTTAGCATTATTGTGATTCTTTCTGTCATGTTGATTTTACAACTGGGTCTTATTTTGAATTATTCAAACTTGCTTGTTTACTAAAATGTCAAAGAAATTCGAATATTTCCAAATATGGAAATACATGTATGAAATATTATCATAAATAATGATTTAGTACTGTTTCTAGTTTTTTCGTGTAGTTTTTGGACTAAAATTGGATGCTTTTCTAGAATTAATTTCAAATTTTATACGAGTGGTTTATTCAAGGAAAAGTTATAACTCTACAACTAAAATTTGACTCAAAAGATGCCAACATAATAAAATATGGCATAAGTTAATCGGACGTAAAATTAATAATGTGATATTATGATAATAGTATAATGGTTAATTGTGTAGTTATTGATGATGATGAAATGACACTAAAGGTTTTTTGTGATTTGTTAAACGACAATGAAATCAATGTTGTTGGAAGAGGTAGGAATGGAAAGGAGGCTGTCAGTTTATATAAAAAATACAATCCAGACATAATTTTCATCGATTTTGTTATGCCAAAATATGATGGGCTTTATGCAATATTAAACATCAAAAAATTTCATTCAGATGCAAAAATAATAGTCGTTACAGGCGTAAACAGGCTAAGTGAATCATACGTTCATGACATATTACAGGTAAGCGGGGTCATCTACAAACCATTTGATCTAAAAACAGTAAAAGAGATCATAGACACCACTTTGTTTGAACTAAATACATTAGAACAATAAAATTTTTGAATGGCAAATTTTAGATTTGTGTAAATCATACCTAAATTTGATTCTATTTTATAAATTTAGCAAGTATGTTTTATTAAAGAATTCCTTGTTAATTGAAATAAAAACCATATACAAAACATTAGAAGAATTTATGAACATGTGAACTTTGAAATTATGTGTGAATCAATGCAAGAATGTTTGCAAGAATTATACACAGGGGAGAAATAACAGAATATACCAAGATGGCGGGAGTTTTTGCAGAAACTGTGACTATTATTTTGAGGAATGGATAATCAAATGTCCGTGTTGTAATGCTAAAACTAGACACAGTACTAGAAACCGAAAGAATCAGGAGATGCAGAGGATATGAGATATTTTATAATTTTTATAGTATTAATTGGACTTACCATCACTCCAATTGTAATTGATGAGATATCTGCATTGTGTTTAATTGATTCAGACTGGCCTGATGCACCATGTTATGGGCGTCAATCTGACAATCCTGAAATTGATCAGATAAAAAAAGATTGGGAAGGATATTATCAATACAAAGGAGAGAAATGGATGAATGAACAAAAAGCAATTCTCATGGATTTTGTAAACAACGGAAATCTTTTGTCATATCTTGATCACAAATCAGAATTTTACACTGATTCAAACTATAACGTGTGGAAGTATTATTATTTACAGGGTCAGGTTCCACAAACAAACGGAAAGTATCTCGGAGAGTTTGACTATCCTTATCAACAATACTATGAAAAGTTCTTTGAGCATAGTTATCTTGTAACCCAATGCAACGAAGGATTGACATTAGTCATAAAAAATACAAAACAAACACCTGCATGCGTCAAAGAATCAACTGGAAACAATTTGGTTTTAAGAGGATGGGGGGATTTTGCCAAGACTGCAAATGTAATCAATGCAGAATCACACATACTGTATGACATCAGAGGAGGACAACTAGCTGATGTAACTCTAAAGTTTGATTCATTTGAAAATCCAAAATCCGTTGAATTTTTACTTGTACCTCAAGCGAAAGGACTGTTTTCTGCACGCATACCAAGTGAGATAATCAACACAAATCCAGATTATTGGAAAGAATTGATAATCAAAGTGGACGGAATATCTGTAGAGCCGGAATATTATGCCCTAAATTCGGAATTCAAATTATTTTCTGTATCGTTTGAAAACAGCACATCAGTAATTGAGGCATCCTTACCTGAGTAAAAATGAAAACAAGTTACATCATCATAATCTTGGGAATTATAATTTCTGGTTCTGTAATTTTTGCACTGACTTTTGAGTATTCATTTGATAAAGAATATTATAATATTGAAATTCATGGCATGAAAGATTTCTATTATGTTGGAGATGAATATTCTTTTTACTATACACTGTCAGGACGTGGAAATACTTGTGGTTCTTGGTTAGTATCATATCCAGACAAAAATGGAGTCATTCAACATAATGGTGCAGTAGTTGACTGTACATCAGATGACAACAGAAATCTTTCATATGATTCAAGGAATGATGGTAGGAATTTTACTTCCCTTGTACCTGAGATTGCAGGCACATACAATGTCACTGTATCATTAGAGAATGGAGCATCTATTGTTTACGTGTTTACTGTATTGCCTAAAACAGATGTTCAAGTGGATTCTCAAACTTCAAAAGAATCTGATGAAACAAACTCCGCAATTCAACATGTTGATGAAAATCGATATGTAAACCAAGCTTTGGGATTTACAATTGAAAAGCCTGACGAAAATTGGTATTTCATTACCAGTAATCAAAAAATAAGAGAAAAATATAATCAACCAGATATTTTAGGAGGTGTTTTAGTTGTAAAGTCATCAACACATGAAACTCTAGGAGTACAAGTAAGAAATATTGTTGATAAATATGACAATGATTTGGAAAAAAGAATCAACAGAATAATAGAGTCAAATCCCACTAATTCGAATTTACAAATGGAAAATATACAAACAGATTATTCGGCTGATGGAGATTATGCATATTTTACGTATGATAATATCCGAGGTGCTCACATAACTCATCATTTGAAAATATTCAAATTAGCAAATGACAAGATATATGAAATTGGGGCATCATATTACAGTACTGCACCTCCATCTGAAAATGTAGAAAAAGACATCAACTGCATTGCTAAATCATTTGAAACTATATCTGAGCAAACTCTAGAATTTACATCAAGATGTTAATTAGAACTCGTATCTTTAGTCATATAGATAAAAATGAAAACTAGACTCTTGATAATTCTATTTGCATTCTTTGTATTGTTCCCAGCATCAGATATTTTTGCGCCTCCATCTCCAAATGAATGGTCAACTGCACCTTACTGTCCAGGAGGTTGCCAACTAGATTATCTTAAACAGAAATGGGCAGAATACTATGATTACAAAGGAGAAGAGTGGATGGAACTAAAAAAATATGAAATGTTGACATCAATTGAAAATGGAAATCTGACTGACTGGCTCAACAAAGATCCTACACAAGCACACTATAATGCATTTAATTATTATTTTTACAAAGGGGAGATTCCAAACATTGAAGGAAAGTTCATTGATCAAGTAGAACAAGCCATGTTTTTTTCAGATGTGAAACAAAATCTAGAAAATAACCAGTTTCCGTTAGGCAATCACACATACATCAATTTTACACTCTTGTTGGTTATGATAGGCAGCATTACATGTATGACGATTTTTATTATTTGGAGAAAAAGAAAATGAAACTTTTATGTTTGTCAATACTTGCAACTGCTATTTTGTTTCCGTTATCCTTTGCATATGGCCTTACCATACCAATGACAACTCAGGAAGTTCTTGATGAGTTTGATATGATCCTTCTTGGAACAGTAACGGATGTAAAAATAGTCAAAGGCAAGGCCCCTGCGTTTACAATAGAAATTGAAGATGTTGTAAAAAAGCTAGACTCTTTTGGAACATCTAAAACAGTCTTGGCTTTTGGGTGCAGCCCAAACAGCGGCATTGCAGGAATACAATGCCCCTCATATGAGGTCGGTCAACGGGGATTATTTTTACTTGTATCGTCTAAAAATGATTATGATATATCATCATACTCTCAAGTTGCAGAGCCTCATTGCACATCAGAGCAATTTCTTGCAAATTACAAAGGACGACAGTCAGGTTTGTCTTGGACACAAGATGGACAGTCAGAGACATTCTTTACTGAAAAGCCAGTTGACATTCATTATACTGTAAACAACAGAGACATGAAAGAAAAAGACTATTCTGTAATGCTTTCTGCATATTCAAACAAATTTGCCTTTTCTGATGTGATAAATGGCACTGTCAATGAGTGTGCTGGTTCTAAGGTTGTGACTGCATCATTTATTCCAAAAATAATGGGGACGTATGGAACAAATGCAATTTATGATGGAGGAAGTTTTGGTTCTTTTGGAATATCGATAATTGATTATGATTCAACGCCATTGGAGCAGTACAAGGCAGGAATCCATGGACAGGATACGTGGTGCAAGGACGGTCTGATAATTGACTATTATGATGAAGCATGGAATGGATGGAATGAAGACTCAACTTATGACAAGTTTGAAAAAGCACAAGAAAATGCACAACATCCAAAGTCAACAAAATTGAATATCTTAAATGAATCTGCAGTTATGATTAAAGAATATTTTTGGGAAAATGGAGAACAGCAATCATTTAACAACCTAGAAGTTTTTCTTGATGAGGAACAAATTCGAATAAAGAGTAGTTTACCTGAGGAAGAACTAATCAAAATAGCAGAATCTATGATGGAACAAAACTAAAACTAGATTTCACGTCTATCTACGCCCATTCATCCCCAATTTGGTGCATGAATCCCCGTGGACTCATGCCTGACATTAGTTGGAGTGTCAAACTGATCTGACAAATCGCCCTCCCGGCGCTTTTTTTGAGTAACAATGTGATTTTGTAAATCCCTCTCAAGAATGTAATCTATGCCTGATTATTCATATTGTATCGATATATTCGGTAAATCTGATCAGGATCATTTGAATAGTGTTGCAAAGGATAAACCAATTCGTCTGTCATATCTAAGAAAAATTTTTGCATGTAGGAGTCTAGTTTATCGTAAATTTCTTGCCCAACTAAAATCTGGTTTGCTTTTGCCAAATTTTGAATCTTTGATGCTATATTCATTGCAGGACCAAGTAAATCAACGTACGCCTTTTTTTCATCAGATCCATATCGTACTACCACATTCTTGCCAAAATCAATACCAATTTTTATGCTAATCTCTGAAAGACCTACTTTCTTAACCAAGATGGGATTGATTCCTTGTTTAATCACTTTTATCATGGATTCTGCACAAGCTACAACATTATATGCTGCCGGAATTTGATTTGTCTCGCTTTCTACAAAATATCCTATAACTGCATCACCTACAAATTTTAGAACATATCCATGAAACTGCTCAATCACATATGACATCTCCTGAGAAAACGAGCTTATCAGTATAGACAGTTTGTCATGAGGTAAAGTCATGCTCATTTTTGTAGAGCCTACAATATCCACATACAACACTGCCATGTTTATCTCCTCATTCACATTTTTTCTCAGAAATTTTTCAGATGAATCAATAACTCGTACGTACTCATATCCTTTGTCTAAGGCGTTATTGATTCTTGTCTGTACATTTTTTATTAGTGTGGCAGAGTCAATTGTTTTTCCTGAATTTCTGCTCAAAAGTATGTCTACTATGTTTGGATTTTGTTCTTTGTCTGATTTGGCACTCATTGATTTTGTAATGCTTGACTAGTATATACGCCATAATTCTCTTTTCATAATCATATGCAATATTATTCTGGTTAATCTATTTTGGATTACCTAAAATTTTATGCCTAGATGTACTCAGAATGTCAATGTCATCTGACGACTCTGGAGTTTTGCACAGCAGGCTTCGAAACACGATGACTGAATTAACGACCCTGAAAATTCTAAACGATAATAACATCTATACTTGACAAGGCATGCCACAAACACAAAATTATAGTCATATATTGATAAACAAAACATCTTTCTGATTATGATTTTGAAAATACAAAATCTATTATTCAAAAGTGAGTACAAATGACCCCTGGACAGATGGATGCAAGAAAAAAAAAGATGGCTAAGACCATTGAAAATCCACCAAACTATCTAAGTAAGAATACCATTTCTGATAAAAAGAAATGGAAGAATCTTAAGAATGATGGATTGCCACGATACTAATTATTTTAGATTATTTTTCTGATACTTCATTATTTCTATATGCAATTAAAAATCCTAAACCGCCACATACAACTCCGATTGCAAGAAAAGCGATAAACCCTCCAATTGGTTCAATAAATGAATCCATAATTGCTGGATATTTTGGACCAAGTTTTCCTTCAGTAAAAATTGAAAGTAGTCCCGTTCCCGCCAACCCTGCATATGTCATAATCATCATTGCACCTGCACCACCTACATTCATTCCAACAAGATGTATTCCAGCTAATATGTTTGATTTTTTTGTAAATTTCTTCCCCAAAGTAATTTCAAGATGACTGTAAAATAATGCCGTAACTGCAACTGCGACTATAATTATTAAATGAAATATTATTCCTAAAAAGAACCATTTTGCAGTTCCATCAAATGATAATGATAAATACTGAATTATGTTAATTTGACTGTTCATCATTTGTATTGTGACAATTACTAGGGCCATGACTGTGATTAAGGCTCCTTGAATTATCGCTGCAATAATGAATTTGTCAACCCATCTTAGTTTCATGTTTTGCATCTACCTGTTATTGTATCATCTTTAATTTATACCCCAAAGTTAGATTATTTTACTACTTGGCCAATTACTGGGATAAACCAAATATCTTATTTTTGAAATTTTGATAACTGTCTTACTATATCACTGGTGGTGATTATTCCAATTATTTTGTTGTTTTCTGATACTGCCAATTTACGAATTTTTTTTGTAGCCATTTGTTTTGCAGCTTCTGAAATTGATTTGTCTGGACTTATTGTCTGTAGAGGAAATGATGCCACTTTCTCTACCGGCGTGTCTAGTGGATATTTGTTTGCTGCAACTTTGATTGCAAAATCTCTATCTGTGATTATCCCCATAGTGTCTGCATCCTTTTTTACAAAAACTGAACCTATTCCTTGTTCCATCATTTTAGAAATTTGATATATTGTCGTAGATTGTGGTGCAATAATTAGTTCTTTTGCCATTATTTCTTTGACAAGAATTTGTGATAGTCCTTTTTCTAAATTGTTATCTGATGTTTCTTTATTTTTCTTTGATCCAAAAAATCCCATCTCATAACTTTAGTTAACAAAAACTTAAAGATTTCTAAATTTTATCTGCTCATATTTGCTTAAAATCCTTAATTTTAACGATTCATGCTGATCAATTTAATAGAATTTTTAGGTAATTTTTTAGATAACTTATTTCTTGTACCATGGTCTTGTCTCTAACCAATCAATTTCAGCAATCATTTCTTCCACTTTTTTTACGATTGCTATTACTGACCTGTATTGTTCATACATTTCAATCTCCTCTTCTTTTGATAACACATTTGCTTCTGCATCATCAAAGAATTTGTTTTCTTTGTTGAGATGATCAAATAGAAATATTGAATACGTTCGTAGATACCTGGCAACTGGTTCTCTTGCGTCTTGACCACTTTTCCATTTTTTCAGATATTCTGAAATTTTTCTGGCTATGTTTCTTCCAAATTCATGTTCTATCATGAATTTTCTAATTTCCTCTTTTAGATTATCATAGCTTGCAACACATGGAAAATACGAGTCCTCCTCTCTTGAATGGTGAATTGTGTCTACAAATTCTGATATTACGACAGTGATCTTTTCAAGATCTGAGAATGGAATTTCAGTTCCCTTGTAAATCTCGTCTGCACATTTTGCAACTATTTTTTCTAGACGTCTAACTTGATCATGATCTGCTCGTAATTGATTTGTTGCACTCATAATGCTTTTGTGTTTTCTTCTTTATTTTAGTTATTTCGATCAAAACTAAATCCTAAAATGCCATTTTTTCAATTATTTTGCTAAATCTCCATGGGCCACATTGTGCATCTGAACTTTCGCTTTGAAACAATCCTTGTTTGTTTAAATGATCAACAATATGTGCTGAAAATGGTAATGCTCCTGTAGCACCTGGAGAGTTATAGTTCAAAATATGAAAAGACATGGAATCTTCTTCTAAAATCACATCCGGAACAAATTGGCCTTTTTCATTAATCACCGATGATCTAATTCCAGAAGTTCCTTTTTCTGTTATTTTTTCTACATCTATTTTTGGCAAGAATCGTCTAACTCTGTTTATCATTTTTGATTTTGACATTGAAGATTGAATTTCATTTATTGCAAGTTCCTGAAACTGTTTATCAAAAATGGCTTTTCTTGCACCTGAATTTAACATCTCTAATAATTTTGGAATGAATTCCTTGATGTTCTCTACTTTGTTATATCCATATGGACTAAACACTGGTACTGCATTTGGTCCAATCTCGCAACTCCCATCAACTCTGATAATCCAATGCGGATCTAAAAATGGGTAATCAGGATATTCCGGTACGGAATACACGCTTGTTTTTGTCAAGTTGCTGTACTCTTTTGGTGCCTTCCAATATTCACCTCTAAAGTGTACATCTGTGAATTTCTCTGCAATACCAATTTTGTGTGCAATGTCAATTGATTCACCACCTGCGGCATTTATGATATAGTTTGCAAAAATCTCATGTTCATTATCTAGCATAATTTTCCATTTGTTTTTGACTTTTTTTATTTGAGTTACTTTGGTATTTGTAAGTAATTTTATTCCGTTATCCGTACTATCTTTAATCACCGCATTTGTTAATTTGGAATAGTCAGTAGATCCGTCTTTGTATACGTAAAGTGCTGACTCACATTTTATCTCTGGTTCAATTTTTTTTAATTCGTTTTTTTCCATTAATTTTATGTCGTTATCTTGTAATCCGTTTTGTTTACCCCATGTTAGATACTTCTCTAAAACTTTGTGTCCTTTCTCATCAAATGCAACTTCAATCACCCCATCATTTTTAAATGGTAGATTTCTCAATTTGGAATATTCTTCCCACATCTCATATCCGTTAAAAGATGCTTTTGCAAACATCTTTTTTTTCTCAGGATTGTACAGGTATGGTGCATGAACTTTTCCCGTGTTTCTACCGCTTGTATGAAATGCAACATTGTGAGCTTGTTCAATTATTGCAATCTCTTTTGTTTTGTTTAGAAAACTAAGAAAATATGATATTGAAGTTCCAAGAATGCCACCGCCTACAATAACGAGATCAAAATTATGTGTCAATACTTTTCCATTTTACATCGCTCAGTATTAAATTGAATATGTATTAATCAAGATTAATATCTTATAAAATCAGAGTTTTAGTATGCTGCCTGATAGATGTTCTATTATGGAAAATGGAAAGCAATGTGTCAACCCACCAGAATTTGTAGTCTCAGTTGTTGTAGACAAAGACGAATACATGGTTGGAGTAACATGCAATAAACATAAACAAATAGTCTCAGGAAAGATACAATCTCTTCAAACCGAAGAAAAATTACCACGTGGAAAAATAAGTTTTTCACCATTAAAAGCAGTTGGAACTGACTGTATTCATGGTGATGCAGATGATTTTGTTCAATTAGATACACAATTATCCAAAAAATTGAAATAATTTCTTTTTATTTGCATTGTTATGCTTTTTAATGTGTTATCTGATATGGTGAAAATTGACAACATTTTACTAATTATAAAAAATGTAGGAGCAGTTTCTGAAATTAGAAGCAATTCTTTGAGTATCAAACAAAAAGAGAAATGGATTACAATTGGTGACAATGATGGTCCTGCTCATATGCACATTAACACTGAATTGATTCAAAATGCTGAGTTTATTGAGGAACAAAAGCCAGAGCGTACTAGTTTTAGTGTCCAATTTTTTGATAAAGATGGAATTCGTATCTTGGGTGCATTCTTTACAAAGATGTATGATCAAAGTATGAATCTTGATACTGAGAGAAAAAAAATATATGATAACCTACGTCAAAAGTATGGTTCAAAGATTAAATTTTAAAAAAAACCTTGTCTGAAAAGGACAAGGAGAAAAATTTTATTTATTCTTGTAATTGTTTTTTCTTCTTTTCTTTTTCAGATTGTTGTTTAGCTAATTCTAATTCTTCGTTTGTATGCTTGAATTTTTTCAATCTGAATTGAATTTACATTCTATGTATAAAAACTGCACAGTTTTTGATGGATAGTTCTAAGCGTAAATCCAAGCATGTCAATAGCCTACTGAGTAAATGGGTTTTTTATGATTAATTCCTAGTTCCAAATTTTTTATGGTGATCTCTGCCATTTTTGCCCTTGTTTCTTTGGTTGAACTTCCAATGTGAGGTGCAAGTACAACATTTTGTATCTTTGTTAATTGATGTTTTTTTCCAATAGGCTCATTCTCGTAGACATCCAAAGCAGCACCTGCAATGATCTTTTTCTTTAGTGCCACTGCAAGATCTTTTTCATTAACTATTTTTCCACGTGCTGTGTTGATCAAGTACGCCGTTTTTTTCATTTTTCTAAAGACTTTCATGTCAAATAATTGATTTGTTTCTTTAGTATGTGGAACATGAATTGAAATTATGTCACTATGTGTAATCAGTTTGTCTAGTGTGACATATTTTACTCCGAGTGATTTTTCTTTATTTTTTGATATATGTTTTCTGTTATGATAAATTATTTTCATATCAAATGCTTTTGCTCGCTTTGCAAGAGTACTTCCTATTCTACCTAATCCCAGAATTCCCAGTGTTTTTCCTTGAAGATCAATCCCCACATAGTCATATGCACCATAAATCTGTCTCCATTTTCCTTCTCTGATTATTCTGTCTCCCTCTGAAACTCGACGTACAATATCTAGTATTAAGGAAAATGCCAAGTCGGCAGTTGCATCTGTAAGGACTTCGGGTGTATATCCTACACGAATTTTCTTTATTATTGCATATTGTGTGTCAATATGATCATAGCCCACACTAAATGTACTGATAACTTTAAGATTTTTTCCAGCATCTATAATCTCTTTGTCAATCTTATCATATGGAAAGCAAATCAGACCATCCACATTTTGAATTTTCTTCAATAGTTTTGTTTTTGGCATTGGAATTTTTCCTGAATGAATTTCTATCTGATATTTCTTTTTTAATTCATTTAATGCAAAATTATGTAGTGTTCTAGTGAGAAAAACTCGCTTTTTTTCCAATATTTGTGATATTTGTCTCAAACCATTTATACGATTTCTTTCTAAATAATTAGATGCCAAAATCCGAAACTGAGGAGTTTGCAATTTGTATTGAATGTGGCAATTCTATTGAAAAATGTGTATGTGTATGTCCTTATTGTGGTGAACGAGATAAATGCGAATGTGTGTTATTTGATTCAACTACGGGTGGTTAGCATAATTTATCCATCATATTATTAATGCCTAAAAATGAGAATAATCAGTATGAGTTCTGTTGATTTTACTTGGTTAATTGGTGGTCCACAAGGAAGTGGAGTGGATTCTGGAGCTAATGTATTTTCCAAAGTTTGTGCGGAGATGGGTTATCATATTTTTGGTAAGAGAGAATTTTACTCTAATATCAAAGGTGAGCACAGTTATTTTGCAGTTAGAGTCTCTGATCATGAAATTCGTTCAAATGTAAATGACGTTACACTGATGGCGTCATTTGATGCTGAAACAATTTTCAGACATTTTGATGAGATTGCAAGTGGTGGCGGAATAATATATGATTCTGATTTGGATAAAATTACTACTGATGAGGTTCATACACTTGATAATTATTTTAAAGAAAGATTACATCAAGAGCTTGAATCAAAAAATAAACCATTTACAATTGCTGGAGTTCTTGAGATTGCAAAAGAGAAAGGTGTTCATCTGTATCCTGTATCCTTTAGAGAAACACTCTCTAATCTTGCTGAAAAAACAGAGAATCCTAAACTTCGTGGATTAATTCGAATGTTTAATGTCATCGCAGTTTCATTATCTCTAGGATTAATCAAAATGCCACTTGTTCCACTGCTTTTATCAATTGACTCTATATTTTCAAAAAAACCTCAGATAGCAGAGATTAACAAACAGGCAGCAAATTTTTCATACGATTATGCCAAGTCAAACTTTAGTGCTTTTCCATATTCTTTAACAGGAATTGAAAAACAACCTGACACAATTCTTGTTCAGGGTCATTTCGGAACATCGATTGGAAAAATGGTTAGTGGGTGCAGATTCCAATCATACTATCCTATTACCCCAGCTTCAGATGAAAGCGTATATCTTGAATCAAACGAACTTTTGGAAATCCAAAATGATAGACCTGGTTCAACGATTGTAATTCAAACTGAAGATGAAATATCTGCAATGGGTATGATGATTGGTGCAGCACTTACTGGTACACGTTCTTCTACATCTACTTCAGGTCCAGGATTTGCATTAATGACTGAGGCAATAGGTTGGGCAGGAATTAATGAGGTTCCAATAGTTATTACTTTGTATCAGAGAAGCGGACCATCAACTGGTCTTCCTACAAGACATGGTCAAGACGATTTATTGTTTGCAGTTAATGCAGGACATGGCGATTTTCCAAAAATTGTTTATGCATCAGGAGATATTGAAGAGAGCTTCTATGATACAGGCAGATGTTTCAATTATGCAGACGTATATCAAATACCTGTTATTCACATGATGGACAAGTTTCTTTCTAGTTCTGTTGTTACATGCAAAAGATTTGATCCAAAGAAAATTTCTATTGATAGGGGTTTATTGCTAGATAAAATAGATGGAGAGTATAGGCGATTTGCATTTACCGAAGATGGCATATCTCCGCGTTCTAAATTGGGTCTAGATAATGGCGTTTTTTGGAATACTGGAGATGAGTCTGATGAATTTGGTCATATTACAGAAGATCCTCAGGTTAGAATCAAAATGATGGATAAAAGAATGTCTAGACTAGACCTTGTGTTAAAGCGAGTTCCACAAGAAGAACAAGTTGTCTCATTTGGAATCCATGATATTACGATAGTTTCTTGGGGTTCTACCAAAGGTCCTATCTTAGACGCTCTTTCTATGCTTAAAAAAGAAGGAATTGATATTGGATTTATTCAAATGAAACTAATCCATCCTTTCCCAGCTGAACACGTCAAGGCACTTCTAAAAGATGTAAAAACTATCATTGACATTGAGGCAAATCACTCTGGACAGTTAGGTAAGATCCTAAAGCAAAATGTAACAAGAGAGATTGATTATTTTATTTTAAAATATACTGGAAGAGGAATGACAAGCACTGAAATCTATGATTCATTAAAAAAGATAGTTGGAAATAAGGCAAACAAAAGAGAGGTACTAAGTCATGGCGCTTAAACTGGCAGATTACAAAACTGATGTACATAATGATTGGTGTCCTGGATGTGGAGATTTTGGAATTGTTAATGCATTACAAATGGCATTGGCAGAAATGGGAATAGAACGTGATAAGGCAACAATTTTCTCTGGAATTGGTTGCTCTGGAAAGACATCTCATTTTATCAATACTTATGGCGTTCATACATTGCACGGAAGAGTTTTGACTTTTGCTCAGGGAGGAAAACTCGCAAATCCTGAGATGACAGTAGTTGCAGTTGGCGGTGATGGAGATGGATTGGGAATAGGTGCTGGTCATTTTGTTGCAGCTGGCAGACGAAATGTTGACATGACTTACATAATATTTGATAACGGAGTTTATGGATTAACTAAAGGACAAGCATCACCAACGTTAAAACTCGGTGAGAAAACAAAATCACTTCCTTCTCCAAATACTAATTATAATGTAAATCCAATTGGGTTGGCAGTAGCTAGTGGTTTTACTTTTGTTGCACGTGGTTATTCGTATGATGTTAGACATCTAAAAGATTTAATCATAAAGGCTGTTCGTCATAAGGGCCTCTCATTTCTTGATGTGTTGCAACCATGTCCAACTTACAATGATATCAATACAAGAGATTGGTATGCTGGAGTTGACTTGGCAGAAGAATCTATGGAAAGACATGCTAGAATCTACAAGCTTGAAGATACTCATTATGAATATCGTGTACATTATGACGATGAAACCGAAGATAACGAAAAAATGTCTCAGGCAATGATAAAATCTCTAGAATGGGGAAATAAAATCCCAATTGGAATATTTTATCAAAATGAACTAATTTCTGAATATTCTACTCGACTAATTGATAAAATCCCAAATTACCTTGAAAACCCCCCATCAAAACAAAAGATATCAGAAAACGGTTTGTCTACCACTGATGTCTCATCCATCCTTGATTCCCTTAGGGTCTAGCAAGTCTGAAACCTAATAAGTTATAGACTAGTTTAATTTTAGATCACCTTACTGTTGAACATAAACGAAGCAAATAAAATATTTAGAAAATCTATAATCAAAGGTTTCTTTGAACCAATGCTCGTCAATCTTGATTTTAAAAAATCATCAGTCAAACATCCGTCCATAAATGACGATGGTTTAATGCAGTCTGATCTACTGCATGTGTTTTTTGATGTTGATACTGGCTCAGATTATCCTGACGCTGATGAATGGTTTATTGTAGAATTACTTTTTCCACATGATGTTAAACTACCTGATAATTTGAAAGGAACTGATTACTTTACAACCATTTCAGTTGAAAATGGAAAAACATTTTGGCATCATCGTGAACTTATTCGTTACAAATATGGTAAATCAAAAAAACTTGATGATGCTTTAGAGTTTCTAGAATCAAAATACAAAGAATTGCACAGTTTACTTGAACCCCTTCAAAAAGATCTCAAATAATTAATTCCAGCGATCTCCACTAAACGAGTATGTTTTATTTTCAGATTTTGCAGTTTTTAGACGCCATCTTGCTGTTTGAGGATCAAACTTGTAGCTTATTTCCAAAATGTCTGATGGTAGCTTCTCTGGATCTAAATGATATGGCAGTAACTCTAAAACAAAATCTATCTTTTCAATCGCATTATCGTATAACTGTTTATCATCAGTATCTATGACAAAAATTATTTTTGGATTTCCAAAAAAATTAATGTTAATCTTTAATGCATTTCCTGCACCTCTACGTCTTTTCATCTCTTTGAATACTGCCTTCATTTTTTCCCAGCGTCTAAAATCAAACCATTGAAAAAATTCCTCATTAAATGCAAGTGGTATGTCTATATTTAAAAAACTGACAAAATTTTCATCGTTTACTTCGATCTCTTCTTGACTGATTATAAATCTGGAATTCAAATATCCATAAATCACTTCAATCTCCCAAGGTGATATTCCATAATATTGCAAAGATATTTTCAAATTCTCATCGCTCATTAACTGTAAATCGTGAAAATTGTAATTAAAGCTTCAAATCAAGACTGTATGTGTCCATATTCTCATCAAAATTAAAATTATAGCGTAAAAAATACCTCATTATGAAAAAGGAATTTGTAGTAAGAAGTATCGATTCTGCTCCTGATGGAGCACCATATGTCGTTGTCTCTCTTTCTTCGGTTAAAGATCTAAAAGAAGGAACAATGCAATCACCTCAATCCCCTTTCGGAGCTCCAAAGGTCATGGGCTTTACTAACATGAATGACATGATGAAGGATCTCAACAAGATGTTCTCAGGAATGGGTGGAATGGGTATGCAAAGTGGCGTTACCCAACTTAAACTTGAGATGCATGAATACAAAGAGATGGGTTTGTCTGTAGGTGATAAAGTCTATCTTGAATTGACCAAAGAAGAAACTTTGGGCATTTAGTCAACCAACTTTTTATTTTTTGATTATCTTAGATAGTACTAACAAATTTCCACAAATAAAATATGCTTACAGTTCCAATTACAAATAACATTGGTTTCCATGCAAATACTGGAATACTAGGTGTTGCAAGTTTTACTTTATAATTGTCAAAAACTGTGTGAACATTCTTTTTAATTTTATCGTGCCATATTTTGTAATCTACTTGATATTTTTTCATTATCTCTTCTACCTCGTATATTACAGGTGTTCTTTGTGATACAAGGTGTTGAAGATAATCTCTTGATACCTCAACTTCCGCATGTATTCCTATCAGTCCTTTTTTTAGATCTACCATTCTGATGTGCATTTCCCAAGGCTTCTTTAGTTTAAGGTTCAAACCGTTTCCTATTTGATTTGGTTGTTTATGTTCTAATTTGACTTTGGTAAATCCTTCAGACGTAAAAATTTTCATTAAATCTTCAAAACTTTTCTTAACTACGATATGGAGCTGTTCTACACCTTTATTGTCTACGTTAATACTGTGTTTTAATCCGTCCAAAAATGAAATTGTTTTAGGATATTTTGTTAGATACTCCATTAATTCTGTGCTGAAAAAACCTCTATTTAAAGCAGAACCAATAAAATTTCTAGCGATTCGTTGGATTTGTTAAACCTCTAACGTATACGCATTGATCTGGCGATATGGCCATCTCTGAAGGGCTAATTTTTCTATCAGTGAGTTTAGCTCCTGAGTTTCTAACAATCGCAAATGGTTTTGATTCTGCGGCTTCCCCCATCTTGTGATTTGCAATTGTTGCAAGATTATCTACAACTGCTTGAAACGTAACCTTCAATGGATTTCCGTCAAGGTCTTTTTCTGCTCTCATATCTAATACTGGTTCAATGCCTGCGCATGCTATTGCAACACCGGATGTCCCAATACGTGATGGCATTAATCTACTATCTACTAGAATAATCCCAACATGGATTAAAAATTTTAAAAAAATCTTTCTTCTAATTTGTTCAGATATAATGTAGGGATTATTTGGATATAAAATTATTTTTCCTTTTTTAGCATTTGATTTATCAATTCCTGCATTTGGAGCCATTATGTTATCTGCTGACGTAATGACAAATCCTGAAATTCCGCCAAAAATTTTATCTGATTCTCTTAAAATTATCTCTGCAATTTCTGCTTTCATTTGAAATTTCTTGGATACTTCAATTCCTTCTTTTGATGCTTTGACCGTGTTAAGATCAACTAGTCTTCCTTGAGAATTGGAGATGAATTTAGTAGATATTACTATGACATCTCCCTCTTGCAGTTTTTCATCATTTTTTTCTAATGTATCTAATAATGTCTCAAATACATCAAATTCTTCTTCTTTTCTTTCTGAAACCAAGGGCGATACAGTTAGAGACACATCTGCGTTGTTCTTTCTTTTCTTTTTTATTGTTATGCTACACCTAATACGTCTGAAAAGCTTTTAATCTGTATGAAGGGCTTTTTCGATTATGAATATTACTGAGAAGATACTTGCTCGTGCTTCTGGCAGACAACGGGTTGCTCCAGATGATGTAATCTTTGCAAATGTGGATAAAGTAATGGTCCATGACGTATCAGGACCTGGTGTAATCAAAGTATTTGATAAATTAAAAAAACAAGGAATTAACGTCGATAAATTATGGGATCCGACAAAAGTTTGGGTCGCTGAAGATCACTTTGTTCCTTCTGCAGATAAAATGTCTGCTGAAAATGTGATTAAGCTATCTAACTTTACAAAAAACTATGGAATTGAAAAACACTTCAAGTATGGTATGGGTCAATACGGAATTTGTCATACACTTTCTCATGAAGAGGCACTAGTATTACCTGGTGAGGTGTATGTTGGAGGTGATTCTCATACAAATACTACCGGCGCACTTGGTTCTTTTGCTTGTGGGTTGGGACATACTGATGTTGCATACGTATTGCTAAATGGAAAGATTTGGTTTAAGGTTCCTCATACATTATACTTTAAGCTAAATGGAAAGCTCCCAGAACACGTAATGGCCAAAGATTTTATTTTAAAAATTATTGGTGATATTTCTACTGAAGGTGGTGCATACAAAACAATGCAGTTTGGTGGAAGCGGAATTAGTGAAATGTCCGTAGAAAGTAGATTGACAATGTGTAACATGACAACAGAGGCTGGAGCTAAAAATGGAATTGTTGAACCAGATCAAAAAGTAGTTGATTATCTTACAAGTAGAGGTGCTAAGAACATCACACTAGTTCATGGTGATACTGATGCTGAATATGAAAAGATATACGAATACGAAGGTTCTGAGATGGAACCACTTGTTGCAAAGCCATTTTCTCCAGAAAATATTGCAATCGTAAGAGAAGCTCCATCTGTTGAATTGGATAAATCATACATTGGCTCTTGCACTGGTGCAAAGTATGAAGATTTGGAAGCTGCTGCTAAAATTCTCAAAGGACGAACAGTTAAGATTAGAACTGAAATCTTGCCTGCTTCTATCTCTATTTACAAACGTGCGATGGAAAATGGATTGCTCAAAATATTCTTAGATGCAGGTGCTACCGTAGGACCACCTACATGTGGAGCTTGTTGCGGTGCACATATGGGGGTTTTGGCAAAAGATGAAATTTGCATCAGTACCACAAACAGAAATTTTCCAGGAAGAATGGGCCATGTTGATTCTCAAACATATCTTTCATCACCTCTTGTGGCAGCAGCATCTGCTGTAACTGGAAAGATTACTGATCCGAGGGATTTGAAATGAAAGGTAACGTCATAAAATACGCAAGAGACAATATAGACACTGATGTAATAATTCCAGGGCAATATCTCAAAGTACATGATTATGCTGAGCTTGCAAAACATGCTATGGAAGGACTTGATCCTGATTTTCATTCCAAAGTAAAAGAAGGTGATTTTATTTTATCCGGAAGGAATTTTGGGTGCGGTTCATCACGTGAACACGCTCCAATTGCACTTACTCATTCTGGAATTAAGGCAGTACTTGCTTTATCCTTTGCAAGAATCTTTTATCGAAATGCAGTTGATGGTGCATTTTTACTTCCTATAGAAATTGATCAGGATGCATACTCTGATATTGCTGAAGGCGATCAGATTGACATTGATTTAAAATCAAATCAAATCAATAATCTCACAAAAAACAAGACGTACAAAATGAAACCTTTTTCTGATATTATTGGAAAAATAATAGAAGCTGGCGGTTTATTCAAATACAAACCAGATTAGGATTAAAATGGGAAAAACACTTTTTGAAAAAATTTGGGATGCACATGTTGTTGTAGAAAAAGAAAATAGTCCATCGCTAATCTATATTGATAGACATCTTGTTCATGAAGTAACATCTCCTCAAGCTTTTGATGGACTTCGTATGAATAATAGAAAAGTGAGAAGACCTGACCTTACGATTGCAACAATGGATCATAATGTTCCTACAAATAATAGGGGATTACCAATTTTAGATCAAACATCTTCTGTCCAAATACAAACTTTAGAAAAAAATTGTAAGGATTTTGGGATTAAATTATTTGATATTAACAGTCCTAATCAGGGAATTGTTCATGTCATCGGACCGCAATTAGGAATTACTCTGCCTGGAACAACTATTGTCTGTGGTGATAGTCATACATCCACTCATGGTGCTTTTGGTGCACTAGCATTTGGGATTGGTACTAGCGAAGTGGAACATGTCTTGGCATCTCAAACTCTATGGTTAGAAAAACCAAAGCCCTTTGAAATTAAAGTAGAAGGAAAACGAAAAAACCCTCACGCTGTTACTGCTAAAGACATCATACTATCAATTATCAAAAATATTGGAACTTCTGGTGGGAATGGAACAGTAATTGAGTATCGTGGTGAAGGTATATCTGATCTTTCTATGGAACAACGAATGACTATCTGTAATATGTCGATAGAAGGCGGAGCCCGTGCAGGCTTGATTGCCCCTGATGAAAAAACCTTTGAATATCTTAGAGGCAGACAATACACTCCAAAAAACTATGAATTTCTAGTTGATTATTGGAGAGAAAATCTAAAAACTGATAGCGATGCAAAATTTGAAAAAAATTATACTTTGCATATTGATAACATTGCACCTCAAGTAAGTTGGGGTACAAACCCTGGAATGACAATTGATGTAACTGAATCAGTTCCGTCTCCAGAAGATTTTGCTAAAGGTGATCAAAATCAAAAGAAGGGTGCAGAAAAAGCACTTGAATATATGAATATAAAATCAGGAACTCCTATAACTGAAATTAAAATTGATAGAGTGTTTATTGGTTCATGCACAAATGCCAGACTAGAAGATCTAATTGAAGCATCAAAAGTTGTTAAAGATAGAAAAGTATCTCCTAATGTCAAAGCTATGGTTGTTCCTGGATCTCAGATGGTAAAAAAACAAGCAGAAGAGTTAGGTCTTGATAAAATTTTCATTGACGCAAATTTTGAATGGAGAGAATCTGGATGCAGCATGTGTCTTGGAATGAATCCAGATATTTTGTCACCTGGTGAACGATGTGCAAGTACTTCAAATAGAAACTTTGAAGGTAGACAAGGAACTGGTGGTAGAACTCATTTAGTTAGTCCTGTTATGGCAGCTGCGGCTGCAATATTTGGGCACTTTGTAGATGTAAGAGAAATGGATTTGAATTGAAATGCAATCTTTTAAAAAAATTAAAACAATCATCACTCCTTTAGATAAGGTAAATGTAGATACTGACCAAATTGTACCAAAACAATTTCTCAAACTAGTCCAAAAGTCTGGATTTGGAAAATTTCTTTTTTATAATTGGCGATACGATGATCAAGAGCAATTAAAATCTGATTTTGTATTAAATGAGCCTAAATACAAAAATTCCAAAATTCTTGTTGCCGGAGATAATTTTGGGTGCGGTTCTAGTAGAGAACACGCAGTTTGGGCGTTGCTTGACTATGGATTCTCAGTAGTTATTGCCCCATCATTTGCTGATATCTTTTATAGCAATTGTTTCAAAAATGGACTTTTGCCTATTGTTTTAGATGAAAAAACAATTGAAAAACTACAGCAAGAAATTGGTGATGTAGAAGTAGATCTGGAAAATCAAACAATCAAAACAAATTCTAAAACAATTTCATTTGATATTGACTCACACAAGAAAAAAATTCTTTTAGAAGGTCTAGATGATATTGCTCAAACTTTATTTTATGAGAAAAAAATCACTGAATTTGAAAAGCAGTCTAAAACCCCATCTGTTTTATGATTTTTTTTACAGTCTTTTTGTTTCTTTCTAAAACCATTGGAGATTCTGCATCTATCCATTCTCTATCTCCTATGTCGTAGGCACTGATTTTTCCTTCTTTAGATAATTGTTGTAAAATATCAAATGAGAGATTGATCTCTTTTTGTTTTTTTGTTTTGATTCTTTTAATTATGTCTTTTCCTAAAATGTAAACTCCCAGACATTCAGATAACTGTAGTTTCATTGTTGGTTTTTCTTTAAATTCTTTAATTATCCCATCTTCTACAACTGCAAATCCTGTCTCTTCTTTTCTTTTTGTTCTTGTTGCAATACATGCTGTACTATTTTTTTCTTTGAAGATCTCTCTCATCTTGACTAAATCTATTGCACATAGATTGTCTACAAACCACAAAACAAACTCGTCTTCTCCTTTGAGGTTATTTTCAATGTGTAATAGATCTCCCCCGGTTCCACTTTGAGAGTCTTGTACAAATGTGATTTTTTTTCCTTTACTTGTGTGGCTAAAATAATTTTTAATCTGACCGCCCAATCCTTGATAGTCTGAAATTATGATGATCTCTTTGATAAAATCAAACGAACTCAGATATTTTGTAATGTAATCAATTAACGGTTTACCAATAATTGGTGTCATTGCTTTTGGAAAATATTCAGTATACGGCTTGCCTCTAGTTCCTTTGCCACCAGCTAAAATTATAGCCTTCACAGCCTAACGGTATGATTTTTGCTTTCTTCTTCTTGCGCCAGGTCCTCCAAATTTCTTTGGTTCTTTTCTTCTGGCATCACCGCTAATCAGATATTTGTCAAAATCTGTAATTCTTTGCCTAAGATCTTCTCTTGTTGATTTTGGGAATGGATGGTCTTTAGGATCTTTTTTAGATTTAGTCCAACCTGTAAGTGCTCTTGAGATACCAGTAGCTGCTGCACTAGCTTGTCCCATGAATCCACCACCTCTTACTCTAACTGAAATGTCTATTTTATCTCTCAAATCTCCAGTAATTTCCAATGGAGCTAACATTACCTCTCGAGCAGTCTCTTGAGGAATCATCTCAATTGGTATGTTATTAATTCTAATTTTTCCACGTCCTTTTGTAATGTATACATGTGCACTAGATGTTTTTCTAGTTGCAAAATAGATTTCAGTCTTTGGTGTTGTCATTCAGTCCACCCAATTATTTTTGCAATATCGCCAATAGTTGTATAGTTTGCTGCAGATTTTGTAATTTTTGCTTGTTTGAATTGAATTTTTTCAAATCCACTTAGTTCTCTTGGTGAACCAATGTATGTTCTTAGTCTTTTATGTGCTAATAATCCTGATGGTTTTTTCTTTGGTAACATACCTCGTACCATTCTTGTCATCATTGTGTCTGGTCTTCTTGCATGTACAGGACCATGTTTTGGATGAATGACACTGTTTACCTCTAAAAATTTCCTGTAATGATAAATTATGTTTGTTCTTGTTCCACTTAACATAATTTTTTCACAATTTACAATTGATACTCTGTTTCCATTAAGTAATAATTTAGCAACATTTGATGAGAGTCTTCCTGCAATGTGATCAGTAGCATCAACTACAATTGGTTTGTCTATCGATATGATGTTTTCTTGACTAGCCAAGTAGTACAACTCCTTTTCCTGTTGGGTTCTTTTCAATTAACTCTGAAAATGTAATGACTTTACCACCTTTTTCTAAAATCTTTGCTGCTGCGGTATTTGAGATTGAAAATGAGCAAAGTGTAATTTTGTGTTCAATATCTCCAGTTCCTAACACTTTACCTGGAAATACAACTGTATCTGCATCTTTAGTTAATTGAGCAATTCTGTTTAAATTGATAAATCGTCTTGCAATGGATGGTTTTAATGCATATTCTGCCATCTTTGCCCAAATTGGAGCATCATTTTTGGTAGATGCCTTCTTTAGATCCTTTGCCATGCGTATGACGACTTGATTAGTCATGTGAATAATCCGGTTTAAAACCCAAATATAATGTGTATGCTTAGTTTATTCTTTTATTTCGTTAATCATTTCTTTAAACTCTGATAATCTGTTGCTTAACTCGTCTACTCCTGCAAGGATTATCTGTTCTGGCTTTAATGCCCCTGTTGATTCAACTGTTAGTATTCTCTCGTTTTCTTTATCTGTTTCAGTTAAAACTGAAATGTTTGCTGAATTCCACTTAGCATGTTCTGTTCCACGGCCAAGTCTAGCATAGCATTCGACTTTGACTCTTTGACCTGCAGCTAATTGAACAATTGGAATTTTGTCTGAAGTTGCCTTTACAGATTCATCTTCTGATGTAAGATCACTTGATAATATTGTTCTAGTGACATCTGAATCTCCTGAATCTAAAACAAACATTACTTTGCAATTAGAACAACCTGTTTCACTTTTACAATCACATTTAGATGGTTCATTGAATCTAGATATATCCGTCTTAATTGGAATTAGTCCTAATCTATGTGCTAATCCCTCGTCTGGTAATACTGAAGAGTTTTCAATTATATCTACAGTATCAATGGCAAACACTGGAATACCGTTTAGACAAATTCGTCTAAGTGCATTTGCATACTGTAATGGAACTCCTTTGAGCTTGATTGATATTTTTTGATTTTCCTTGTTAACTACCTCTAAAGAAGACAAATCTTAGAAGAAAATTTTCAAAATCCACATAAAAATCTAGCTGGAATTAGGTATGGATTATGGGCTTTATTGAGATTTAGACTGAATTATTCGACTAGGAAATTTCAAAAACATATTGCCATCTAGTTTAAAGTGCATCATAAAACCTACTGGATTCAAGGGTATCCTTATGATGTACTATCTATGTTGCACTGTTATTTTGCAATGTTTACTTTTTAGAATGCTTATTGTGCTGTGACATGCTTTGTTAAATAAGATGCGATTCTTTTTTCATCATGTCCGATTATGTTAAAGCAGATAAATTCATGAAATTGTTCAAGAGTCACGCCCCCACAAATTCTACAAATAAATCGTGTTGGAATTCGACATTTTCCACATAATGAATAATTTAACAATAAACCTCCACATTTTCTACACGACTCATCAGGCAAAATAATCACCAAAAAAACTATGCTACTTGTCCTATCTTCATTCTAAAATTATCTTGATGGTTTTTTACAGTATTGTGTAATTTCTCTTCAATCAAAGAACAATATCCACACAAAGGATTAATCATGGTTGAATCAAATTCTATTTCTCCTATTGCTTTTTGGCAGGTTATGCAAGTCACAATTTTTGTGTCGTAGATATTCAATGATTTACTACCTCTAGAATTTTAATGGGTCTGAGACTTTGGTGTGCCATGCTAATCACTTTATTTGGATCTAGTTCTGGTTCTGAAGATATTAGCATTAAATTATCTTCATGAGGTATTGTGATGATATTTGTTTTATTTCGATATGACACTATTGCATTTATGTTTCCAAGTGAATCGTCAAACTCTTTTCTCATCGACAAGTCAAGTGCTACTTCCATAAACAACATCTCCATTTTTTGTTTATCTTTCTCTAATGGTATGATGTTGGAACTAAATCCACCTGCAATCTTTCTTCCCTTGTTATTGATTATTGCTGCAAATCTTATTCCTTTGATTTGGCACATCTGATTACAAGTGTAATCATAAACGTAGACTTGATTACTTTCCATCTAATATTCATCTCCGTTATCAAATAGAATCCATGATAGACCAGCTAGATCTTCCCATTTGAATTCTGGATTTTGTATTGTTTGAAGCATTTCACCTTTTTTTGCTGGGATGCTTTTTACCAGCATTTCTGAAGGCTCAGGTTGCCTTTGTATTACGACTGTTGACATGATAGGTTTTTGATTCACAAATATATTGTCATAGATACTGGTTTGTGGCATGCCTTGTTTTTTGATTTTATTTTCTATGATAAATCAAAAATAAAATTACAAATTCTTAGTCTTGATTTTTTAGTATGTGTGTCTTGTATTGTAACGATAAACTAATTCTAAGGCTACACAAATATTTCGTTTCAATATTCTTATTCTAACTAACTCTGATGCAAGCATCATGCTTTGAGCATTATCATTTGATTTGATGGCTAATACGATCTTGTTGAATATCTCGTTTTCTCTATGATATAATTTATGTAAGCATATCTCCAAATTTGATATTTTAAAATGTGTTTGTTCAAAAGATGATTTGAAATATGTAGAATTCAAACCATGGTTTTCAACAGATTGTATTTGGCTCATGGTTTGTTATTCTCCTGCAAATACTTAGTTCTGGTTATTGGTTTGTGGCATGCCTTTCACTTAGCCCATGATTTATGACCGCACTCTGTACATTTTAAAACAAGTGGAGTACATGTGTAGGAATCATAGATAGAAGGCACTGTTGGTGCAAAACAAACTTTGCATGTTTCTATATTTGTAAGTTTTATGCCTTTTTTTACTGGAATACTTTGAACCAGTGTTTCTGAAGGCTCAGGTTGCCTTTTTTGGATTTGGATTTGACTCATGGTATAGTAATGTTTGAACAAATATTAGACAATGGTTAGTGGTTTGTGGCATGCCTTATTTTTGTGATATTTTTTGAAAATCATACACAGAATGTATTGCTTACAGCAAAATTGTATTTGTTAGAGATAAATACCAAATTAATATAGGATATTTCAGAAATGACTGACGTAACTGTAGTTAGATATTCTTATGAGGGCGAAAAATTTGAGATCTTAGTAAAGCCTGATCCTGCCCTGGATTACAAAATGGGTAAGAAAAAAGATATCTCTTCAATATTGATTGCAGATGAAATCTATACTGATTCTGGTAAAGGCACTAAGCCATCAACTGAAAAATTACTCAAGGCTTTCAAAACTGAAGATGTAATTGAGATTGCAGAAATCATGCTAAAAAAAGGAGAACTGAATCTTACTACTGATCAAAGACGCAAGATGCTTGATGATAAGAGAAAACAAATTGTTGCATTTATTGCAAAAACATACGTCGATCCTAGAACTCATCTGCCTCATCCTCCATTAAGAATTGAACAAGCATTAAAAGATGGACGAATCACAGTAGAGCCACAAAAAAATGTTGAAGAACAAGTACCAGACATTGTAGAAAAATTACGTTCTATCATAGCTTTGAAATCTGAAAATTTAGATCTCGAAATTACAATCCCTGCACAGTATGCATCACAATCATATGCTGTTTTGAAATCTGTTGGAGTTTTAAAAAAAGAAGAATGGCAAAATAATGGTTCTTTAAAAGCAATACTTGAAATACCCGCTGGAGCAAGGCCAAATGTGATTGATAGATTGGGTTCTATAACCAAAGGTTCTGCAACAGTTGAGGTTATGAAGTAATGGAAAATAAAAGAAAATACGTTATTCCTGGAGATGTAATTACGACTGGCCCTTTCAGACCAGAACAAAATGTAATCTTGGATGGAAACAAAATTATTTCTACAGCTATAGGAATTTCAGAAATTTACGATGATTCTATTAAAGTAATTCCATTGACTGGAAAATATATCCCAAAAATCGATGATCTTGTAATTGGCAAAGTCGTTTCTCATACCTCGCTTTCTTGGGAATTAGATATCAATTCCTGTTATGTTGGATTTTTACCTGCTCAAGATGTATTTGGGCGAGATTTTTCTGCACATGCAGATGAGCTTTCATCCAAGCTAAAGGCAGGCGATCTAGTCGCAGCAAGGATTGCTAATTTTGATAGAACTCGTGATCCACTTGTAACAATAGCTGATAGAGATCTTGGTAAGATTGACTCTGGTCACCTAGTTTCAATATCTACTAGTAAGGTTCCACGCTTAATTGGAAAAAGGGGAACTATGATCCAAATGATTGAAATGGCTACAAATGCAGCTATTACGATTGGTCAGAATGGTTGGATCGTTGTCTCCTGTGAGACTCCCGAGGGATTATTAAAGGCAAAAAAGGCAATCAAAATGGTTGATGAAATGGCACATGTTGCTAATTTGACAGACCAAGTGAAAGAAATGTTAGAATCAAAAGGTGAATCATAATGGGCGGAAGAGAAGCAACCCTAGTTCTACTAGATGAAAATGGAATTCGTTGTGACGGTAGAAAAGTTGACGAACCAAGACGAATTATGATTAAAGCTGGTGGATTGAAAAATGCTGATGGCTCAGCATACATTGAATTTGGCGATAATAAAATTTTAGTAGGAGTATTTGGACCACGTGATGTTCATCCAAAACATATGTCAAACACTGATACTGGTATTTTACGAGTTAGATATCACATGGAACCATTCTCTGTAACTGAGAGAAAAAATCCTGCTCCATCAAGAAGAGAAATTGAAATTTCCAAAGTTATCAAAGAAGCTTTAGAGCCTGCAGTTATGTTGGAGAAATTCCCAAGAACTGCAGTTGATGTATTTATTGAAGTTCTTCAAGCCGATGGCGGTACTAGATGTGCTGCCCTTTCTGCAGCATCAGTTGCATTGGCTGACGCTGGAATTCCAATGAGAGATATGGTAGCAGCTTGTGCAGCAGGAAAAGCAGCTGATACAATTATTCTTGATGTTAATAATGAAGAAGACCAAGCAGGACAAGCAGATATGCCAATTGGATATATGCCAAGTCTAGAAAAAATCACATTACTTCAATTAGATGGTGTGTTAACACCTGAAGAATACAAAAAATGTGTTGAGACTGGAATTAAAGGCTGTAAAATTGTTTATGAATTACAAAGAAAAGCACTTACTGATAAATATTTTGGAAACGGGGAAAAATAAATGACATCCACTAGCGTACTAGATGATCTAAAGAAATCTCAAATTCTAGAATTATTAGAACAGGGAAAAAGAGTTGATGGGAGAGCACTAGATGAACCACGAAACTTGATCATTGAAACTAATGCAATTCCAAAAGCAAATGGTTCTGCAAGAGTTCGATTAGGTGACAGTGAAGTAATCTGTGGTGTTAAGATTCAACCAGATAGACCTTTTCCGGACATGGGTGACAAAGGAATCTTCATTTGTACTGCTGAGCTTTTACCGCTATCTCATCCAACCGTTGAAACTGGACCACCAGGCCCTGACGTAATTGAATTGGCAAGAGTAGTAGATAGAGGTATTAGAGAAAGTCATATGATTGATTTAACTCAACTAGTTATTGAAAAAAACAAATCTGTGGTTGGAGTATTTGCTGATAACGTTGTAGTTGACTATGATGGTAATTTGTTTGATGCATGCGCTTATGCTGCAACAGCTGCAATTCTCTCATCAAAAACTCCAAAATGGGAGATGAAAAATGATGTGCCAACTTTAGTTGAAGGAGAAGAATCAGACGTTCCGATTTCTACTATTCCGGTTTCTGTAACTATGGGCAAAATAGGAAACCACATAATCGTTGATCCAAACGGCGATGAATGGAGCAGTATGGATGCAAGAATTACAATCACTACTGATTCTAATGGAAACATATGCGCTTTACAAAAAGGAGGAAACGACGGATTTACTTTTGAGCAAGTAATAAAATGCGGTGAATTATCAGTCAAAGTAGGCGCAAAAATAAGAGAAAAGTTAAAACAAGCAAAGGAATCTGGTCAATAAAATGGCAAAACAAAAATCACTAAAAGGTTTAGGTGCACGATATGGTATTAAAATTAGAAAACAATATTCAAAAATTCATTTTCAACTAAAAGAAAAAAGACATTGTCCTGAATGCGGTTCTCAACAGTTTAACCGAGATGCAGTTGGCATATGGTCTTGCAAAAAATGTAGTTTCAAAGTAGCTGGAACAGCATACGATGTCAAACTTTAGTGCTAAAATTATTGTTGACGCAAAAGAAAAAACAAAAGCAATTTTTGATTCAATAAATACTGATAATGATTTTTACCCCGAAAACCCTACAAAAACTAGTATATCATTTGATAAAAAAATTACAATCTCTGTAGAATCTGATCATATGCCACACTTGAGAGCAAATCTTAATTCAACTTTAAGATTAATTCAGGCAAGCTACGATTCTATCGAATCGGTAAAGATATAATGAAATCCCGAAATTTGTATTAACATGTCAGCCGGACAAATGCCACCTTGGCTTCAAGAACAACTTATGAAGATGCAACAATCCCAACAAAACCTACAATCTATTATGACACAAAAACAACATCTTGAGATGGAAAAAGTTGAGACTGAAAAGGCACTTGAGGAATTAAAAAAAGCGGCTGACGATGATAATGTGTACAAACATGCTGGTTCTATTCTGATAAAATCTACAAAAAAAGAACTAATTGATGAATTAGAAGAGAGAAAAGAAATGGCAAAAACACGAGCAACAGTTCTTGAAAAACAAGAATTACGAATTAAAGAATCACTCAAAGAACAAGAAGCAAAAATTACTGAAATGATGCGAGGTCCATCTGCAGGCACTCAAACACCAAAACCATCATCTGGAAGCACACAAATTCCAAAACCACAACCAGACGATAATCCTAGAAAATAATCCTCATGTCAATTTCAAAAGGATATTAACAAATTAAGAAAATTACATTTAGTGAAATTAGAAAATTTACGAATCATAGTAGATGAACGAGAACGTAAGAGTGGAATCCCAGACTTACTAAAGTCTGTAGGCCTTAATCTTGAAATGAAGACTTTGCCAATTGGGGATTACATTGTTGCCCCTGAAACTGTAGTGGAACGAAAAAGTATTCGTGATTTACTGTCTTCTGTTTTTGATGGTAGGCTTTTTGATCAATGCTCTAGACTAAAAGAACACTTTGAATTTCCAATTGTGCTTATGGAGGGAAACGTCGATGAAATTGAAGAAATTACTGATAACCCCATGATCTTTTATGGTGCACTATCGACAGTAGCTATCGATTTTAAAATTCCAATAATTCCTACTCCTAGTGCGATGCATACTGCAAAATTACTTGTTTCATTATGTTCTAGAACTGATGCAATTAAAGGACCATATTTGAAAAAAATAAAAAAATCAACTGATTTAGAAAAACAACAATTATCTTCACTTTGTAGTTTGCCAGGCGTTGGAGAAAAATTTGCAGTTAGGATGCTTGAGAGGTTTGGAACCCCTTTGAAAGTATTTACAGCTACTACCAATGAACTTGCAAAAATCGAGGGATTGGGTGATGCAAGAGCTAAAAAAATAAAAAAAGTACTTGAATCTCAAAGCAAACACCTAAAAAAATCAGATCAAAAAACTTTGCATGATTCATGATACTGTTAAATAAATTAACAAATCTGTGTCGTTATGCTAGTTTCAATTAGTTGGCTAAAAGATCATCTATCTGATCAAGATATCATACTGTTAGACACTCGGCCAAAAACCATGTTTTTGTATGGCCACATATCACAATCTCAATCACTTACTATAGATCAAGTAATTCAATTTGATCAATACGGTTCTAATTTGGTCGCCGACGAAAAAAAAATTGCTGAACTTTTTGACTCACTTGGAATTGATGATTCAAAGACTGTAATAATTATTGGAGATTCTATGGACCCATCTGCAGCTAGAATTGCGTGGACTCTACTTTATTTTGGACATGAAAAAACATTTTTGCTTGATGCAACTATTATGGACTTGCAAAAAAATGGATTTGAATTAACAAAAAAACCATTTACTGCACAACATACAAAATTTATCCCAAAAATTAAATCTGAAATTCGTATGGATGCTAACCAACTTAAAGATAATCTAAGCAAATTTACAATTTTGGATGCAAGAACCCCTCAAGAGTTTATGGGAGGACATATTCCAAATTCAAAATTGATTCCATTTACTGATGGAATAGCATATGATGGAAAGTTGTTTCAAACTAAAGACTTTTTGGAAAATCTTTTCTCTCAAAATAATGTCTCAAAAGAGAATGAAATTGTATGTTATTGTATGCATGGACACCGAGCGTCAAGTTTGTTTTTACAATTAATGATTGCAGGTTATCAAAACATCAAATTGTATGATGGATCATTTGTTGAATGGTATGGAAGGAGATTCCCCCTTGAGTAATTTTCTCTTTAGAGGAGTGCCGCACATAGGACACTCTTTTCCAGAAGTATGATTTGTATGACATCCCGGACAGTAATGCACCCATTTGCCAACATCTTGAAAAGTATTTGTCATAATTGGTGATATCTTCAAACCAATGTTTTTTGCAACATTTGTAATTGCAAAATCGTCTGAAATAATTTCACCTTGCAGATTGATACATAGTGCAATTATCGAAATATCTTGTTTTGATAGCTGCGGAAAGTCTCCAGTCTCTTTGGCAGATGCTATTGCAGCATTTGTTGATTCTTTATCTGGATCCATTATTTTTAATCGATTAGTCTCTAAGAGAGTTCCAAGTGCATCCTCATTTTTTTTGATATGTTTTATCTCCTCGTATACTAGGGATGTTGTATAACAATCACTTGCCGATCCAAACGGAACTCCTGCATAAAATGCACTCGCATCTAATATTCTAAAATCCAAGTTTGCTCATCTGTCTCAGTCCTCGTTTCTTCAATCTAACAAAGACTGCTGGTTTTCTATATTTCTTTATAGTTATCGGTTCTCCATATCCTGCCGATTTTACTACCTGTGCATCCATTACTATACTACAGTCATGGGATGATATTATTTCTATTTTTTCATCTGGTACTACTATTGATTCTAATCTGTAAACTGGGGCTACTGGTGTTATGATCAAAACATCCAAACTTTCATGTAGAATTGGACCTCCCAATGAAAAAGAATGTCCTGTTGATCCACTTGGGGTGGCAATAATGACTCCATCCATCTTCTGCTTTACCGTATCGTTTTGAAATTTTATCTCAATCTCGGCAGTTTTTGTAAGGTTTGTCCTACAAATGTATATTTCATTTAATGCTGGTGGAAACTCTTTACCTCCACTTGATGCCACAACTCTGGTTCGTTTGTCTAAAAAGAACTTGTCTTTTAGAATTTTATCAATTGCATCATCTATCTCATCTATTGTTATCTCGGAAAGTATTCCTCTGTTTCCACCAACGTTAATTGTTAGAATTGGAGTTTCATTTTCAAGATATCTAAAAACCCTAAGAGTTGTACCGTCCCCACCTAGAGTAACTACCAAATCAAGATCTTCTTTTTTTAATTCATCTAATGCCTCTACTTTTTTTGCACCTTCTACTTCTACCGGTGCAATTGTGTAAACTTTGGATTTTCTTGCTAGAAACTTTTTTGTAATGTCTCTTGCAGCATCTTCAGACTCTTTTGAACCTACTTTACTTACCACTGCTACTTTCTGAAGTTTCAACTGGTTCTACTAAATCTCATTTAGTTAAAAAGATATTTTTTATTTGATTTGCTGCAAAAACAAATAAGTATGAATCCAATTTGTACAATAGCATGAATTACGCACATCCTGAAGTTTTAGTAGATACAGAATGGGTATCAAAAAACCCCCCAAATACAAATAGAAAATTAGTTGAAGTCGATTATGATCCGGTTAACGGATATCAAAAAGGACACATTAAAGGAGCATCTTTAATTTGGTGGAAACGAGACATAAATGATCCTGTTACTAGAGATATTATAAATAAAAAACAATTTGAAACGCTAATGTCAAAAAATGGAATTACCGAAAACTCTGAAGTAATTCTTTATGGTGATTTCAATAATTGGTTTGCAGCATTTGTTTTTTGGGTTTTCAAATACTACGGCCATGAAAATATAAAAATCATGGATGGCGGTAGAAAAAAATGGGAACTAGAAAGCAAAGATTACACTACAGATGAACCACAGATTCCTCAATCAACATACAAAGCACAACCCCCAGATGAAGGACTCCGAGCTTATCTATTTGATGTTAGCAGAGCATTAGGAAGAGAAGATACTGTTATGGTAGATGTTAGATCTCCAAAAGAATTCTCTGGAGAAATCACTGCACCTCCAGAATATCCAATGGAACATGCACAACGTGGTGGACATATCCCAAGGGCAAATAATATTCCTTGGGCAACTGCTGTAAACGATGCTGATGGCACATTCAAATCTGTAGAGCAACTCAAACAAAATTATGAATCAAAAGGAGTAACTCCAGACAAAGATGTTATCTGTTACTGTAGAATTGGAGAGAGATCATCTCACAGTTGGTTTGTCTTAAAATATCTGCTTGGCTACTCAAAGGTTAGAAACTATGATGGTTCCTGGACTGAATGGGGTAACATGATTGGAAATCCTGTGGAAAAATAACTTGTCACTAGACCTTCCAATACTCCAGAAAGGATCATTTTATTTCATAAAAGACGGTGTTGATAATTTTATTTTGGAAGACAAAACTAAACGAGGACTAACAGTAAAGGAGACATCCATTGATGAAAAACTAAATGTCACAGCAGATAAAGGAATGATTCATGACATGGATGGAATCGGACATTGGGTGGCTATTAGATGGTATTTTCCAAAAACCCAATTCAATATCATTAAAATTTCTGAGTACGCCGAAGTCATGGAAAAAAAGTATACTGAACTAAGAGAGCTTACTTGTCCTGACGACAGTGACTGATAACCTTTTTAAAGAAATTCAATTCATAAAAACCAGATGTCATTACTTTTAAAAGATCGCGTTTGGTCAATGGAGGCACCAACTGCAAAGCGTGGAGTGTACCCTCTACATGGATTCAAACTTGGCCTTTATAGATTACCTATTAAACTAGAAGACCCATTAGAGATTAAATCTGTACATGATGGTCTGAAAAAGGCATTTGAGATGGATGCATATGCTGATAGAATTTTTGCAACATATCGCTGGAAAGAACAAAACATGAAAGATCCTGATGCAAAGGGATACGAAGAAGTAGAATTGTCTGTTACCGTTGAAATTGTAAGTGGCGAAGTAGTTGATATTATTTATCAAATTTTCCCAATTGAGAAATTTGGTGATCCAAATTGGGTTAAAGATTATAGGAAAAAGGCAGATCATTTTGCAAAGATGGTTATTGATACTATCTTGCGCAATACTATCTTGGCAGATAAGATGATTTCATATCTTGCAAAAGCTGAGAAACTTAATCATGCTCAAGCAACACAAAGACTAGAAGAGCTTACTCCACTTGCAAAAATTGTTCTTAATGCTAAGCCAAAAGCAACAGAAGCAAATGAAGATGAAATCGAAGAAGATGATGGTGCTGAAATTGAAATTCCAGATGGAGCAAAGCCTGGACCAATTGATGTTGGTTACAAATCAAAGATGAAACCATCTACTCCTTTTGATGCTAACGGGTATACGATCAAGACTTGGGGCAGAAAAGGAGCTAACAATGGAATTCTTGGTGTATGGGGAGAGTTTGTCTCTGTTGATTATGATATTTGTATTGCTGATGGTGGATGTATAGAGGCATGTCCTGTCGGAGTCTATGAATGGTTTGATACACCTGGAAATCCAGCATCCGAGAAAAAACCACTAATGTCAAAAGAACCAGATTGTATCTTTTGTCTTGCGTGTGAAGGCGTTTGTCCACCACAAGCAATTAAGATCTTTGAGCAAAAATAAGTAAATTGTTTTGCAACTATAAATAGCGACTAAACATTTTGTCAAATTAGAAGATGGTCCTTAATCCATTTAACGTATTTGTTTTTGATCTGTTTATCATATCTGCAATTATTATTACTGCATACACATGCAATTTTTACTATCTTACATATCTCTCAATAAAACGAAAAGTAAATCCTCCGACAATAGAAATGGGAACTCCTACAATTACTATTCAACTACCCATCTATAATGAAAAATATGTTGCAAAGAGACTAGTTGATGCAGTTTGTGCATTGGACTATCCTAAAGACAAGATGGTGATAATGGTACTTGATGATTCTGATGATGATACTGTAGAACTATTGTTTGATGTTGTTAATACTTACAAAAAACAAGGATTTCAAATTGAACATATTAGACGTGGTACAAGAAAGGGGTACAAAGCAGGTGCTTTGAAATACGCAATGGAGATTACTGATACCGAATTTGTAGCAATCTTTGATGCTGATTTTATTCCGCCAAACTGGTTTCTCAAAAAAGCATTTCCTCATTTTGTAAAGCCCAACATTGGGTTAGTTCAATGTCGTTGGGGTCATGTAAATGAAAATTATTCTGCAATTACACAAGCGCAAGCACTGAGTCTTGATTTTCATTTTTTAATTGAACAAAAAGCAAAAAGCAATTCTAATTTATTTATGAACTTTAATGGTACTGCAGGAATTTGGAGAACTGATTGTATATCTGATGCAGGAGGATGGCATACTGCCACACTTGTAGAAGATCTTGACTTGAGCTACAGAGCTCAAATGAAAGGTTGGAAGTGTCTTTTCTTGCCCAACATTGTAGTCAACGCTGAACTACCAGCTCAAATGAATGCGGCAAAAAGACAACAATTTCGATGGGCAAAAGGTTCAATTCAATGTGCAATTAAATTATTGACAGACATTGCACTAAAACGAAAAATTGGATTTGAAGCAAAAATCCAGGCATTTGTACAATTAACTCGTCATATTGTTTATCCTTTAATGCTTATTCAATTTCTCACACTGCCTATTCTTTTAGCTTCGAACATGAATCTTTATTTGGTTAGTTTTCTTCCAGCTTTGACCATTGCTACATATCTTGCAATGGGTCCAGGCGCATACATTATGATAATTCAAAGTATGTATCATGAATCTTGGAAATCAAAAGTGAAAATTTTGCCAGCACTACTTGTTTACAATGCAGGAATGTCTGTCAATAACAGTGTGGCAGTATTTGATGCTATATTTGGAAAGAAAAATGAATTTCTAAGGACTCCTAAATATGGAATTGTTACAAAAAAGGACAACTGGAAAGACAAATCATACAATTTACCGTTTACAAAAACAACTCTACTTGAGATCTTTTTTGGCGTTTATGGTTTGATGGGAATTTTAATTTCAATTTTTTCAAACAATCCTATATTTGCCCCTATCATTGGGTTGCAAACCGTCGGATTTTTCTACATCTCTTTTATGAGTTTCTCTCATACAAGTTTTAAAAGAAATAAATCACTCAATGTTCCTGCTTTAACCAAGAAAGAGAAAATGGAAAAAAGAACATACCAATTAGCAATGATTGGAGTACTTGGAATCATAGTTTTTGGGGCATTTATGTCAATTAACGGGTATCATGCTGATGTTTATCCGCTTGATAGGATACGTGGAAATTTGGATGGTATTATTGGTTCAGCTGATCCAGAGGCCATTAAAATTCATTTAACTGCAATTAAACAAGATTTGGCAATTGTAATGGAGAAATTACCTGAAAGTAAAAACCCAGTTTGGGTATTTCCAACAGAATCCACAAACTTCCTAAGAATAGATCGTGATGTAGATAATATGCTCATAACTGCTCAAACACTTACAACCGTTTCTCCTGACAGTGCTGCATTTCAAACTGGCATGACTAACATTGGTGAACGTTCTTTATCGATTCGCCAAAATATTATGGATGCCACTCCATACATGTTTGTCAGCATTTCTAATATTATATTTAGTACAATGTGGATAGCTGCAATTTTAGGAATATTTACAATTCTTAAACGAAAGAAAGATCAACTAAATAAATTTGATGAAGTACCAGGCGTTTAAGAAATATTTAATTCAGTTCTAATTTCATCTACTGCTCTAATTCCGTAAATGTCTCTGATTTGTTGAATTCTAATTGCTTCTTTTAGCAGATCTTTGCCAATTGTATTTGTTAGAATTGTAAAGATGTCGCTGAATCTGACTTCCCATTTGTCAGCACAATCTAAAATTTTACTAACTGCCCACTGTCTTACTTCATGTGGTAATGGAATCTTTTCTCCTGCTTCTATTGATAACCTGTCAAATAAATTAATTATCTCAGCAGTTTGAGCTGCCATATTTTCAAGATCTTTTGAATCCCCATACTTTGATTCTGCATGCATTCTGATGTTTGATTGATATTCTGATAGCTTTAGTAATGCCATCACCTCTTTTGATGATTCGCTAGATGCTTTACTTGTTGTACTTTTTACATGTTGCATTTCTTCAAAAATCTTATCTGATTTTTTATGAAACTCTGCAGTTGACGCATCTTGTCGTTTTAAAATATCTGAGACTGAAGAAATTTTTTCCTCTATTTTATCTGTCTTCTCAAAAACGTTCTTTTTGAAATTTGAAAAATCTTCTTGGACTGATTTTAATCCCTCTCCTACAAATGCCGTAGAATCGGCTCTATGTGATAATGAGTTAATCTCAGTCTCAATTTTATCGATTTTTCCAGCGATGTTTTTAATGGAATTTATGCTCAAATTAGATGCAGAATCGGCATTTCCTGCAATAGTGGTGAATTGTTGTTTTAATCCCTCTATGACTCCTCCCAAAGAATCAATCTTGGAAGCTTTGCCTGCAACTGCATCAATTGCAATTTTAATTGCATCTAACTCTGTTCTGAGTTTTGATGCAGAATTTACATCGTCTTTTATTTTTCCCAATTCTTGATTTAAACTGGTTATCACTTGTGATGATACATCTATATTTCCAGTTTTTTTGGTTACTTCCTCAATACTGTTTTTTAGATTGTCAATTTCATTACCTATGTTTGATAATGAATCTGTTTTTCCAGCTACTTTTCTAAGATCATCTCTTACTTCATCGATTCTCTGTGCAATTTTTATTATCATCTGTGAATTATTTCTCATAGAGTTCATACTGTCTTCTACTTGTTGTGCTAACTCTAGAGTTTTTGGAGATGATTTTTGCAATTCATTTATCTTGTGTACCTCTTCTTGTAGTCTAACTGTTTGTTCGTTAATTTTTGTAACTATGTTGGCTTGTGTTCTTACTTGATTTAGTCCTGCAAAAAGTTTCTGCGTGTCGTCTTCTAAAATGTTAATTTGTTTTGATTGTTTTTGTATATTTTCTAATGTCTGTGCTAAAGTATCAATCATACCTTTCATTGATACCAGTACCTTTTGATTATCGCCAAAAATTTTTGACATTACTTTGATTTCTTTTTGTAACGCTTTGCTAGAATCGGTCACAGATGCTACTTTCTTTAAAATGGCGGCTGGTGTTGGTTCACGTTTTACTGTTTTTTTTGAAACTTTATCTGCTTTCTTTGTTTCCTTTGCAGCCATACCAATTAACATTGCAATATGATGTTAAAAAAGTTAGGTGTAAAATAAAAAATGTAATGAGTTACTTGTTGACAACTTCTGGCTCATGTAGTAACTCATGAAATGTTTTTTCTGCTAGCCCATTTGAAGTCTCGATAAACCCTCTTGGGCAATATTCACATTGAATCATATAGTACGGTATGGTACCGTACTATTAATGCTTGGGTAATTGTGATGTTACCAATTATGCAGTCAGATACCCCAGGTCATTTTTCTACATTATTTTCAGTTGACCTACTCATCATTCTGCAATTAGATTTATGAACATTGAGCATAAAGAGGTTCAAAATATAACCGATTGAAAAAATATTACTGAATTCAATGAATCCTTTCTGCTAAATACGCAACTGTTTTTAAACAAATTTGTTCAAGCATATTGTGGATATCTCTTTTCTTCAGATTGACCTGTCTGGAATTTCTACAATGTTTGAACAGTTTGTAGCTGTCTTTAATCCAATTACTGATTTTCATACATCATTTATCACAGATTTGGCTTTTATCATGATTATTGGTGCAATTGTAACCCTTGCATTTTTTAAAATTAAACAACCAATGATCATAGGTTATCTTTTTGCTGGTATGTTGTTAGGACCATTATCTCCACTTTGGACATGGGTTCTTCCTCCTAATGGTATATCGTCTGACGTATCTGAAAGTATTGGAATTCTAACTGATATGTCTGCTTTGAATCTCTTTTCCGAAATTGGTGTCATACTACTTCTTTTTGTAATTGGAATTGAATTTCCTTATGCAAAAATTAAGAGCATTGGAAAAATGGCTATCGGCGTTGGCACAATTGGCTTGTTTATGACACTTGGTGTAATATTTTATGCTGCAAGTATGCTTGGATTAAATTCAATGGATTCGTTATTTATTGCTGCAGCACTTTCAATTTCAAGTACAGCTGTTATTGTAAAGATTTTAGAAGAGATGGGACGAATAAAACGAGAATCAACCATCCTCGTATTGGGAATATTGATCGTAGAAGATGTTATTGCAGTTATTTTAATTTCTTCTCTGCAATCAATTGCGTTAGTTGGAACTGTATCTATAGAATCTGTTTTGATAGTCGTTATTGTTGCAATAGGTATGATTGCAGGAACATTTACTCTTGGAACTAGAATTATCACGCCTCTAATAGATAGAGTGGCAGCAACTGAGCATCGTGAAATTTTATTACTTAGTGTATTGGGTGTGTGTTTTGGTTATGCTTTATTGGCAAACATTGTTGGGTTGTCAGTTGCTATAGGTGCATTTCTTGCAGGAGTGTTGGTTGCAGAGTCTAAATCATCTGAAGTTTCAAAACTTTTGGCAAGTCCGATTAAAGATATGTTTGTAGCTATCTTTTTCATATCAGTTGGTGCTCTGATGGATGTTTCTCAACTTCAAAACTATATTATTTTGGCAATTGCCCTAATTGCAATTGCAATTGGTATGAAATTTGGCGGAAACATTGTTGGCAGTATTATATTTCGTCAAAAACGTGGAAAGGCAATTCGTTCTGCATTCACATTAGCTGCTCCTAGAGGTGAATTTTCAATTGTTATAATCAAAACTGGAGTAGATATTGGTGCTGTAAGCGCATTTTTGTTCCCATTAATTGGTGTAATTTCAATTGTTACTACATTTATCACGCCATTTATGATCCGTGCCAGTGATAAAGTAATACCAATATTTGAAAAGAAAAATGTCTGATGAACTAAAAAAATTATCTGAACAAGTTCATGATGGTGTAACAACATTTGATTTTGAAGGAAAAGATGTACCATGTATTATTTTAGAAGAAAGAAAATACGACGAAATAATTTCTAAAGTTGCTGGAAAATCTCTTGCAATTAATACTGATCTTAACATATTGCAAGATGGATTAGGTCATGTTTTTGTAGAGGTTGTTCTAACATTTTCTCAAGATGGAATTATTGAAAAACTTTTAATCAATGCAAACAATGATTTGTTCTTTTTTGAATCTCTTGCAAAAACTTCAATGATTGCACTCTCCTCCCCAAAATCTACATATGGAAAAGATAATGTCTTTATGATTCAGCTACCCAAGCCTGAAAAAGCTGAAAACGCACTAGAAATTATACGGCGTGGGTTGGCACAAAATAATCAAAGATAAATGGTGCAGTTACCGGGATTTGAACCCGGGTCACGAACTTGGCAAGCTCGAATATTAACCAAACTGTACTATAACTGCAACAATCCTAAGGGATGAATTTGGATATTAAACTGTTTTTAACTAATGTAACGTAGTTAACCTATGGATGAAATACTGATGGAGAAAATCAAGCAAAAAATCCATGATACTATTTCAAACAAAGAGGAGATACAACAACTAATTCATTTCCTTTCTAATATCGATGATTCAAAATCATTTGCACTTGGTATTGTTGTTGGAAGACTATACAATGCATTTTATTATCAAACAAAAAGAATTCTTGGTCGTGAACCAACAGATGTTGAATTTGCAGAATTTTTAGAATTTGTTAAAAATAGAAAATCTGATTTAGAAAATTTATGGTGACATCTTTTTTTGCCAGTCAATTACATTGATTTTTGGAGTTCCTGGTATTTTGACACATGCACTTCTAAGAGCTTCTTTTGCTTTTTCTAGGTGTGGTGCATTAACATAAAATTCCATAATGCACTGATTACGTGCAACTCTGGCTCCTAAACTTGTAGCTTTACCCCAAGCTCTTCTCATTCCTTCTGAAATTCTATCTGCACCTGCAGTTGCAACCATTTTATTTTCTCTTAGTAATACGTGAGGATAAATTCTGAGTCTGCCGAAATAACCTGTTTCGCCAGTAGCTTCTTCGAGTTTCTTACTTGCTGATAATCTGCATGATTCAATTGCCATATGTCTGATTTGGACTTTTTCGTTTAGGAGTAATTGGACACAATAATCATAGTTTGCTCTCTTTCCTCCTTGGAATTTTGCAATTTTTATCTGTGGATTGCCTTTGATGAAGTCTTTTCTACAGAATGGTTGTCCCTTTCCAACTCTATAATTAGCGCCATGCATGATAATTCAACCCTGAATGCCCATATTTTAACGGTTAGACAACCTTCATTCGTATCTCCAATGCTTATATGGAAAACCATCAACCTTCTCTCATTATGGAAGAAACCCCTTTAGTGAAAGGTGAATTGGTCTCAGATCAAACTTGCATCACAGATAAAGAAATGATTCATGAACTTCAACTCAAAGGATTTGGAGAAATCGAAAAAGAAAAATTATTCTTAAAGTCATTTGAGTCTCTTTATTTGTTATATTCAGATAAATTGATTCTTCGTAAGGGCAAAAAGCAAATTAATTTTGATGATTTATTGAGTATCTGTCAAAAAAATGATCCTGAAACTTTAACAAAGTTTCTGATCTATCGAGATTTGAAAACTAGAGGATATGTAGTAAAAGATGGATTTGGATTTGGTTCTGACTTTAGGGTTTATGAGAGAGGACAATTTGGTGAAAAAGGAGCAAAATTTCTAATTTTTGGTCTCAATGAAGGTCAACAAGAAAAAATGGGCACTCTTCAGAAAAAAATTGAACAAATCACTCAGATGGGTAAAGAACCTGTAATTGCTGTTATTGAAAGACGTGGAGAAGTAATTTATTATAAAATTAATCGAATGAATTTTTATGAAAACAAAACGGGTCTAGAAGAACTATCTCAACTCTAAACTTCAAATACCCATTCCGGCGAATATTTCAAAAGATTGTTTCTTTCTGCTTCCATAAAGTCATGAACTTGAACAAATTTTGTTTTGTTTTCCCATAAATCTTCAAAATCTTTAATTTTTCTATCTATTCGGGATTTATCATTCCATGATGTAAATACGTCTACTGATTCAAAATCTCTAACATTTGTAGAAAGCGATGATGAAGTTCCAGTAAATGCTACTGCATCTCCTGTCCCATCTTTGAATATGCCGATTCTTTCTGAAAACAAATTGGAAACCATTTCTGAATTTGTAATTGCTATTTTTAATTCAATTTGGCCATTATTTATGAAATCTTGAAGCTTCTGAATTTTGACATCTTTAATTAACTTTCCATCAAAACGTTTGGTATATTTTTCATTGAAGAGTTTTGTTAGTAAGTTAAGATCTGATATTTTGAATCTATTACCTGTAATCATTCTTAATCTTGCTTTGCCTGAAGTAAAATTATCAAAACCAAATGCAATACCTGCTAGATTTCGAATTGACAAAAAATCTACACACCTATCATATTCTGTACATGTGGATAAACATGGAAAGAAAAATTCTGCAACTATGTCATTTCTGTCTGAACGGTACTCTTCTTCAAATTTGATATCTCGTAATCGCAATATTTTTTTAATGTGATTTTGTTATTTAAACAAACAATTTTTTGCCCATTTTACCATTATACAATGATTTGTTAGTAACTCATGTCATTTTACTTATAAGGAATCTCTGCTCAAAAGATTACATTCTTAATTTTATTGAGTAATCAAATTTTTGAAAGAATCTTTTTCTTTTTTTCTTGGAATTCTGTATTTGTAATAATTCCTGCTTTTTTTAATGCTGCAAGTTTTTCAATTAATTCTAGGTGTTTGTGTTTTGGTGTTTTGAGATCCTTTCCCATTTGAATTCCTGATCTTGTACCTCTTTTTAATTTGGTACCTATATCGCTGCTCTTTTTGATAATTTTTCCACCGATTATAACTCCTTTTTTCTTTGCTTGCCTGATAATTTCTTCAGACTTTTGTTTTGTCATGTCGTTTACTAGGACGTGCTTTTTTGCCATATTACTTAATTCACGTGTCTTTCTTCGTGCAAGATGGGCTTGAAACTTTAGATCTTTGAGAATTTCATTTTTGGTTTTTCGTTTAAATCTTCTAGTATATTCTTCAATGACTAAAATTGGAAATGGACTAAACTCTACATCAAGATAATATTTTATGATCGTGTCGTCAGGTAATGTCTTTAGATATTCTTTAATTGATTTTTCTGATTTTATTTCCATATTTTTAACTTGATGTAATCTCATAAAAAGATTCAAGTATATAATGAAATGGTTGATAAAAATTATTTACGAATTTTTGAATATATTATTAATCCTGCAACTATGACAGTTCCAATGATAACTCCAAATCCAATTAACCATTCTTGTGAAAATAACTCAAAATTTGTAATAATTACAATTCCAATTAAATTTGCAATTATAATTACCAATACTATAATTATTAAATTCTTAGCCAACTACTATCCAATCTTGTCTTTCTTTTTCATGTAAAGGTATTTTAAACTTGAAAATTGGATTTTGTTGCTCATAAATTGACAGTAGAAAATGAAAAGATTACTCGTTCAGCTTGGTTTATCCTTGGAACCCTCAGTTGTTTGGGACTAATTGCAATGTATGCTGAAACGATGATCCTGCCAGCAATACCTACACTTATCGAAGAATTTGATATGCCATATAGTACATCATCCTGGATTTTATCCTCATACATGATTGCAGGTGCAGTTGCAACCCCCATTGCTGGCAAGTTATCCGATGTGTATGGCAGAAAGAAAGTCTTGCTGATTGTAATGTCGATTTATTCTGCAGGGATTTTAGCTGGAGGATTTGCAGACAGTTTACCATTTATGATTGCAGCCAGAGTAGCTCAGGGAGTAGGTATTTCCATGTTTCCAATAGCATTTGGAATAATTAGAGAAGTGTTGCCAGAAAAGAAATTAGCAGTTGGACAGTCTATATTTACTGCAACATTTCCAGCTGGTGCTACATTAGGTTTGTTGATGGGTGCAAATATTATTCAAAACTATGGCTGGCATACCACCTTCTTTACAGTTTTTCCTATTGCGGTATTACTTGGTTTGTTCATACTAAAATTCATTCATGTAGGACCATTACCACATATTTCAGAAAATAAAATTTCTTTAGATATCAAAGGATCCATATTTCTTGCCCTTACAATAATTTCATTTCTAGTCGGTATTTCTTACTTGGAAAACAATACTGGAGATGTCTTTGAATCAATTATCTTTTTTGCATTAACCATTACATCATTAATGATATTTATCGTAATAGAGAAGAAAGTACAATCACCATTAATTGATATGAAACTTTTGAAAAACAAAATGCTGCTTTTTGGAATGCTAATTTTGCTTATTGCAGGATTATGTACTTTCATGGTGTATCAAACAATTCCAATTATGATACAAAGCCCACAACCACTAGGTTTTGGAGGTTCTGAACTAACAACTGCAACTGTCCAGATGCCGTTTATGATAATTTTCCTAGTTGGTAGTATTCTCTCAGGTTTTGCATTAGAGAAGATTGGAAATAAGAGACTCACTGTAATTGGAACAGTAGTAGGCACTATTGGATTTTTTAGTCTTCTAATGTTCCATTCTACAGATTATATGGTTACAGTTACTCTTGCAGTAATTGCTGCAGGATTATCTCTTGCATTTATTGGCGGTTTTAACATTGTTTTGTTATCTACTCCAATTCAATTTGCAGGAATAGCACTTGGCATGACATTGCTTTTTAATTTGATTGGTCAGTCTATCGGTCCTTCTATTGCAGGAATGTTTCAGCAAATGCATCGAGGTACAGTCGATGGAATCTCTGGTAGTTTTCCAACCCCTGAGGCATACACTATGATTTTTGTTACTGCATTTACACTATCATTAGTATCGGTTGCTTTTGCCATTACATTAAACAGAAAAGTTACTGCGTAAATTGAACCTAAAATTAAAGTATTATAAAAAAACTAAATGCTCCCGTCGGGATTTGAACCCGAGATCACTGCCTTGAGAGGGCAGTATGCTTAGCCGGACTACACCACAGGAGCTTGTTCCAAAACAATCTCCATCTCAATTTAAAGGAAATGTTTTGACA
>Ga0207952_1000273_pt1 | contig 49569 bp, 41 predicted proteins | sample SubbioR12Aug_8Ca_FD_184831 | JGI IMG/M metagenome (GOLD analysis project Ga0207952, IMG submission 184831) | Serpentinite rock and fluid subsurface biosphere microbial communities from McLaughlin Reserve, California, USA - CR12Aug_8Ca (SPAdes) | ecosystem: Environmental > Terrestrial > Deep... | reverse complement strand
GCAAGAGCGCGAAGTACAGATGTTGATGTACAAACCCGGTGATTTTGCGGCCAAGGTCAAGGTCACTGACGAAATGCTCAAGGCTTATTATGAAAAAAACTCAGCGCAGTTTGCGATTCCAGAGCAAATTAATGCTGAGTATGTCGTCCTCAATAGTGAAGTGTTGGCTGAGCAAATATCAGTCACAGATGCTGAAGTCCAGGCTTACTATAAATCGAATGAAAAAAGCTACACGACTGAAGAGCAGCGTCGTGCCAGCCATATTCTGATTGCTGTTGGCAAGGATAGTAGTGCCGCCGATAAGGCCAAGGCGAAAACCAAGGCTACCGATATTCTGGCCCAGTTGAAGAAAAAGCCGGAAGACTTCGCTAAACTGGCGAAAGAAAATTCAGACGACCCAGGCTCCAAAGAAAAGGGTGGCGATCTGGACTTCTTTGGCCGTCCTAGTGGCATGGTTCCTGAGTTTGAAGAAAGTGCATTCAAACTCAAGCAAGGTGAAATCAGTGACTTGGTGCAGACCGAATTTGGTTTTCACATTATTACCATCACTGCAATCAAGCCAACTGCTGTAAAAGCGCTGGATGAAGTCAAGGTGCAAATTGCTGCTGAAATCAAAAAGCAAAAAGCTGTTAAAGCCTATGCAGAAGCGGCGGAAACTTTTGGCAATCTGCTGTATGAGCAGGCCGACAGCCTGAAACCTGTTACTGAAAAACTGAAGCTGAAAATACAAACAGCCAATGGTTTGACACGCATCAGCAAGCCTGGTGTTCCTGCGACAGTGGAAGTTAATAATTCCAAATTCCTGACAGCGATGTTTTCTGACGATGTAGTGAAGAAAAAGCACAATACTGAAGCCATCGAGATCGCACCGAATACTAAAATTGCTGGCCGCATCCTTGAGTACAAAGCTGCGTCCAAGCGTCCATTTGAAGAAGTAAAAGCATCGATACTTGCGCAAGTAACAGCAACTGAAGCAGCAGCCCTGGCTGAAAAAGAAGGTATCGCCAAATTGGCAGCATTGAAAGCGGCTGATTCAACAGCTGGTTTTACTGAAGCAAAAATGGTGTCGCGTTTGAAAAATCAGGATATCCCAAGTGCTGCATTGCTCGATTTGATGCGTGCGGATACGCAAAAGCTGCCGGCCTTTGTTGGTACGGCTTTGGGTAATGCTGGTTATGTTATTTTCCGTATTGGAAAGGTAACTGCAGGTACGCCTGATGTGGCTCGTCGTGCTTCTGAAGCGCAGCAACTGGCTAATATGCAGTCCTCACAAAACATGTATGCTTATCTTGAGTTGTTAAAGCAAAGAGCAAAAGTGACTGTCAATAAAGCAGCTGTTACTGCACCTGTTACCGCTGCACCGTAGTTTAGTCAGCCCTTATTCAGCTCGCACTTATTCAGCGAGTTTCAGCTGTAGAGAAAAGACACCCCTCGGGGTGTCTTTTTTTTGTGTTTTTAGAAATTTGATTCTGTACTTGCTTGTCAGTGTTGTCTTTCACCGGTAATTCACTTTGAATCTGGCCGCATTTGATGTGCATCAATGTAGCTGGGCAAGGCGATTGTTATTCTGGCGGTGTATTTTTACAACAGAGTGAGATCATGACAATAACTAAAGAAAACACATACAACTATCGGGTTGTAAGGCAATTTTCTGTCATGGCAGTGGTATGGGGAATAGTCGGCATGCTCGTGGGCGTGGTGATTGCAACCCAACTTGCCTGGCCGGAATTTCTTGGGGGGATACCGTGGCTAAGCTATGGCCGCTTGCGCCCCTTGCATACGAATGCCGTGATCTTTGCTTTTGGTGGTTGTGCCTTGTTTGCCACCTCCTACTATGTCGTACAGCGTACATCGAATGTACGACTGTTTGCTGAAGGTCTTGCCGAGTTCACGTTCTGGGGCTGGCAACTGGTGATTGTTGCTGCCGCCATCAGCCTGCCCATGGGTTTTACCCAGGGTAAGGAATATGCAGAACTCGAGTGGCCTATCGATTTGCTCATTGCTGTGGTCTGGGTATCGTATGCCATCGTGTTCTTTGGCACACTGGTCAAACGCAAGGTCGAGCATATTTATGTCGCCAACTGGTTTTACGGTGCCTTCATTATTGCCGTAGCGGTTTTGCATATCGTCAATAGTGCAGCTATCCCTGTGTCTTTCATGAAATCCTATTCTGCCTATTCTGGTGTGCAGGATGCGATGGTGCAATGGTGGTATGGCCACAATGCGGTGGGCTTTTTCCTGACTGCCGGTTTCCTGGGCATGATGTATTACTTCATCCCCAAACAAATTGAGCGTCCGGTTTATTCTTATCGCCTGTCTATCGTCCACTTCTGGGCTTTGATTTTCACTTACATGTGGGCGGGTCCGCATCATCTGCATTACACCGCCTTGCCTGACTGGGCGCAATCCATAGGCATGCTGTTTTCACTGATTTTGCTGGCTCCCTCCTGGGGCGGCATGGTCAACGGCATCATGACCTTGTCAGGTGCCTGGAGCAAGCTGCGTTCTGACCCTATCCTGCGTTTCCTTATCGTGTCCCTGTCTTTCTACGGTATGTCGACCTTTGAAGGTCCGATGATGGCAATCAAGACTGTGAATGCCTTGTCGCACTACACAGACTGGACCGTGGGTCATGTGCATTCTGGCGCTCTGGGCTGGGTTGGCTTTATCACGATTGGTAGTTTGTATTACCTGATCCCACGTCTGTTTGGTCAGACCCAGATGTATAGCAAACGTCTCATCGAAGTGCATTTCTGGGTAGCGACCATAGGTGTTGTTCTTTACATCGCTTCCATGTGGATCGCCGGTGTCATGCAGGGTCTGATGTGGCGTGCAGTTAATGACGACGGCACCCTGACTTACTCCTTCGTGGAAAGTGTGAAAGCGACTTATCCCTACTATGTGATACGCATGATGGGTGGCTTGCTGTACTTGGGTGGCATGCTGGTCATGGCTTATAACGTCGCTAAAACCTTGATGGCAGCCAAGCCTGTCAATAATGCGATCCCGGCCTTGCCTGCTGCTGCAGCGCATGCATAGATCATATAAATCAAAGGAGAAATTTGATGCGTAATTTTACTCATGATCTGATCGAGCGGAATGTCGGCTTGTTGCTGGTGCTGGTGATTTTGACGATCAGTGTTGGTGGTCTGGTCGAGATCGTTCCCTTGTTCTTTCAAAAGTCGACGACCCAGCCTGTACAGGGTATGCAACCGTATTCGGCCCTGCAACTTGCTGGCCGCGATATTTATCTGAGAGAGGGCTGCTATGGCTGCCACTCACAGATGATACGTCCCTTCCGTGCAGAAACTGAACGCTATGGTCACTATTCAGTGGCAGGTGAATCTGTCTACGACCATCCTTTCCAGTGGGGAAGCAAGCGCACAGGTCCTGACCTTGCACGGGTAGGTGGTCGCTATAGCGATACCTGGCACAAAGACCATTTGAATGATCCGCGTTCCGTGGTGGTTGAGTCAAACATGCCTGCCTATCCATGGCTGGCCAAGACCCAGCTGGATGCAAACGCCATCGCTCCAAAATTGCAGGCGATGAAAACCCTTGGTGTGCCCTATACCGAAGAGCAGATCAAGGCAAGCACGGCTGAAGTCGTCAACAAGACCGAGCTGGACGCACTGATCGCTTACCTGCAGGTATTGGGTACTGCAATCAAGAACAAGAATTGATACAGGAATTGCGGGGCCATCGCGGCCCTGCCTTTCGGGGAGAAATGAAATGAATTTCACAATAATCAGCAGCGTAGTGACGGTCGTCAGCCTCATCGTATTCCTTGGCATTATTTACTGGGCATTCAGTGCTTCCAACAAGGAAAAATTCGAAAAAATGGCACGCTTGCCAATTGATAATGAGAACGGAAAATAGCCATGGCTGACTTTTTTAATGAATGGTGGAGTACCGGCATCGCCATCGCTACGGCCTTGTCCATGCTGGCCTGCATTTTACTGTTGTGGTCGCAATCCAAGGTAAAGGTAAAAGTCGGAAGTGACGGTAAGCCTTTGCCAGCAGAAACAACTGGCCACGTCTGGGATGGCGACTTGATGGAGCAAAACAATCCCCTGCCCAAATGGTGGATGTGGCTGTTTTATCTGACGGTGGTGTATAGCGTAGGTTATCTGGTCGTCTATCCTGGTTTTGGCAAATGGCAAGGTACATTCGGCTGGAGTCAGAAGGGCGCGTATGAAAAAGAGATGAAGGACGGTGAAGCGCAATACGGCCCCATCTTCAATAAATACCTGGCCATGGACATCAAGGCAGTGGCTAAAGAACCGCAAGCTCGTGACATTGGTCAGCGCCTGTTCCTCAATACCTGCGCGCAATGCCATGGCTCTGATGCACAGGGCGGTAAGGGTTATCCCAACCTGGCCGACAATGACTGGCTGTATGGTGGTGATCCACAAACAATTTTGACGACCATACGCGAAGGCCGCCATGGCCAGATGCCACCCATGGGTGCAGCGTTGGGTACGGATGATGATGTCAGGAACGTCGCCAACTATGTATTGAGCTTGTCCAGTTCTGCTCACGATCCTATTAAAGCAGCTTTGGGTAAATCCAAATTCGCTGCCTGTGCCGCCTGTCATGGTGGCGATGGTAAAGGGAATCAGGCTCTGGGTGCGCCCAATCTGACAGACAAGGTATGGCTGTATGGCGGTGGCATCGACAATGTCATGGAAACCATCAACAAGGGTCGCAATAACCAGATGCCAGCCCACAAGAATATTTTGACTGAAGGCAAAGTGCATTTGCTGGCAGCCTATGTCTGGGGTTTGTCGAATAACTCTGCCTCTGCACAGATCAGTGATGCAGATGCGGGTGCAGTCAAGCAAATCGCTGCAACTGCTACAGAAGCTGCAGCAAGCAAATAATTCATGATACCGATGACAGCGCTAATCAGGCATAAGGAGGAGCAATGAACATACAGCACGCCCCGCCTGTCCTGGATAGAGCTGTCTTTTTGCCTTAGAACCTGCTTACGATCTTACTGCGCGAGCGTGATCGAGGCTCATGCGCTGCTCAAAATGCTCATGTACTAGAGTACATTCCGCTTTTTGCGCTGCTTTTCACCTCGCTGACGCACGCTCGCTACAGATCGTAAACACGTTCTTACTAAATAAAAAGAACAGAATCACCATGAAGCACATACCCATCATCCCGGTGCCGATAGACGAAGCTGAATTGGCGCTTTTTGAAGAACGCAGGAAGATTTATCCGCGTACACAAACAGGCTGGTTTTCTTCCTGGCGCTGGGTATTGGTATTTTTTACCCAGGCGTTATTCTACGGAACTGCCTGGCTGAACTGGAATGACAGGCAAGCCGTCTTGTTTGATCTGGTTGCCCGTAAATTCTATATTTTTGGACTGGTTCTGTGGCCGCAAGACTTTATCTATCTGGCCGTCTTGCTGGTGATTTCTGCCCTAAGCCTGTTTTTGTTTACTGCCATTGCCGGCAGATTATTTTGTGGCTATGCCTGTCCGCAGACAGTCTATACCGAGATTTTTCTTTGGATAGAAGCAAAGGTTGAAGGTGAACGCAATGCCAGAATCAAGCTGGATGCCTCGCCCATGTCAGCGCACAAGTTTTCACTCAAACTTCTCAAGCACTTCATCTGGATAACACTGGCATTGTGGACAGGCTTCACCTTCGTTGGCTACTTCACGCCCATCCGTGAACTGGCAATCTCGGTAGGTGATTTTACCCTCGGCCCCTGGGAGACATTCTGGTTCCTGTTTTACGGTTTTGCCACGTATGGCAATGCAGGCTGGATGCGTGAGCAGGTTTGCAAATACATGTGTCCTTATGCGCGCTTTCAAAGTGCCATGTTTGACAAGGACACGCTGATCGTCACCTACGACACAGCGCGTGGTGATCCTCGTGGTTCGAGAAACAAGAAAGTTGATTACAAAACCCAGGGACTAGGTGATTGCGTCGATTGCGGGATTTGCGTCCAGGTTTGTCCAACAGGCATTGATATCCGCGAAGGCTTGCAATATGAATGCATAGCCTGCGGTGCCTGTATTGATGGTTGTGACCAGGTCATGGACAAGATGGGCTATGAGCGCGGCCTGATACGCTATACCACCGAGCATGCTCTTACACGCAAGCTGGATGACAAAGCCATGTGGAAACGCGTGTTCCGCGCGCGTACTTTGATCTACGCTGGCTTGCTCGGCCTGATCATTTTGCTTGCAGCAGTGTCGCTGGCCATGCATACACCTTTGAAGGTCGATGTCATCAAGGACAGGGGTATGCCAAAAATTACTGAAACGGGGGCGATCGAAAATGTCTACCGCTTGCAAGTGATGAATACCCAGGAATCGGCCCGACAGTACAGCGTGGAAGTGCAGGGCGCTGCCGGTGCTGTCATCGTTAATCCTGCTGATCTTGAAGTAGGTTCTGCAACTACCAAAGCCTTCCCGGTCAGAGTCAGGGTGCCTGCCAATGTGCTGGCAAGTGGGTCTAATCGCATACGTTTTGTCGTCAAGGATATTGACGCGCCAGAAGTGACGGTCACTGAAAAAGCCGTGTTTACCGTGCCACGATAGGAGAAGAAAATGGAAGCCAGTCTGATGCCCCCAAAATCCAGGCGTGATACCTGGTACAAAGAGCCATGGTTGTTGCTGGTTGCTGGCGGCCCCGCCTTTGTGGTGTGTGCCAGTATCTATACCGGTTATGTCGCCATGCGCGGCGCTGACAAGGTAGTCGCTGAAGACTATTACAAGCAAGGCCTGATGATCAACAAAGATATACAGCGCGATGCAAAGGCGAGGGAATTGCAATTGAATGCCTATATCAATGCCGACTTTGCCAGGAGCAAGATCATCTTGCAACTCAGCGGCAAGGGCAGTTTGCCAGACAACATACAACTCAGCCTGGCCAATGCGGCAAAGGGTGGTAATTCAGTAAGCGAAGTCATTCGGCGCCTGCCGCTGAAACAGATTGCTCCGGGCCAGTATGAAGGCGAGCTGAAGCTGATGCCACATGGTGGAGAAGACGCAGTCAGGTTGTTCCATATCAAACTGGAGACCACAGACTGGCGTCTGACTGGTGACTGGTTTGATCCAGGACAAAAACCAGTGCAACTGAATGCAGCAAAATAAGGGCAATCCCTGAATTTTGCTGATCTGAGGCTGGATAACCACTAGAAGGGGACAGGATTTGGAACATAACACTCTCACGGCACGCAAACCACAGTTGCGTTCGATGTTAATGATCGTTTTGTGGCCTGCTTTTTTGATGGCCTGTGCGGCAACAGGCTTGTTCTTCAGCATGGTTGATCCCATGGAATTGATCGTTTTGGACAAGCGCCTGCAAATGCATGAGACGGGTGTTTATACATTAGGTTTTTTTGCCTTCTGGTTGCTGGGTATCCTGTCTAGTGGTTTGACAGCTTTGCTTGTGCAAAAAGCACACTAGAAAATTACATCATGAAAATGAACGAAGCGGCTGCATTTCCAGCGATAGAAATCCCTGAAGACCTGATACGCCGTTTCGATAGTCTAGGACCGCGGTACACCTCTTATCCGACGGCGGACAGGTTTGCTGACGACTTTACTGCAGAGTCATACGTAAGCTATCTGCAGGCACGTAGCCAACTTGCCGAGAAGCCGCCTCTGTCGCTCTATATACATATACCGTTTTGCGCTTCGCTTTGTTATTACTGCGCTTGTAACAAGGTCATTACCAAGGATCATGGCCGTTCAGCCAAATATCTGGAATACCTGGCCAAGGAATTACGTCTCGTTACAGCGCATTTGCAGGGGCGTGAAATCCTGAGCCAGTTGCATCTGGGCGGTGGCACACCCACCTTTCTCAGTCATGCTGAATTACGTCAATTGATGCAATTGTTGCGTCAGTATTTCGACTTTTCTGATGACGCGGAAATATCGATAGAGATAGATCCACGCACTGTCACTACCGAAACCTTGCATCTACTGGCAGAGCTTGGTTTCAACCGCACCAGTCTGGGTGTGCAAGACTTTAACGCCGATGTACAAAAGGCAGTGCACCGCATACAGCCTTACGACATGGTGGCACAAACCGTGGCGGATAGTCGCCACTGTGGTTTCCAATCGATCAATTTTGATTTGATCTATGGCTTGCCCAAACAAAATCTGGAGAGTTTTTCACAAACCCTGGATCAGGTCATTGCCTTGTCGCCAGCCCGCATTGCCTTATACAACTATGCCCATTTGCCGACACGGTTCAAACCCCAGCGTCGCATTGCTGAAGCAGACTTGCCGTCGGCTGAGCAGCGCCTGCAGATTTTTTTGATGTCGATACGGCGCTTGCTGGCAGAAGGCTATGTCTACATAGGCCTGGACCATTTTGCCAAGCCTGATGACAGCCTGGCACTGGCTACTCTGGATGGCAGCCTGCATAGAAATTTCCAGGGTTATACCACGAGAGCAGACTGTGATCTCATCGCTCTGGGTTTGTCGGCAATAGGCAAGGTGGGTGCTTCTTATGGCCAGAACCTGCGCACACTGGATGAGTATTATGCCTGCCTTGATCGGGGTAAATTGCCGGTGGAAAAAGGTTATCACCTTGATGCCGATGATATCTTGCGCAGGCAAGTCATCATGAGCCTGATGTGCAGTAATACCCTGAACTTCCAATTCCTGGAAATGCAGTATGGGATTTCTTTCCATGAATACTTTGCTACTGAATTGCTTAAATTGCAAGAGTATGCAAAAGAAGGTCTGTTGCTCATTGATGATTACAGCATCAGCATCCCGCCCAGAGGGCGTTTATTTGTGCGCGCGTTGGCGATGGTATTTGACACTTATCTGGCACAGCAATCAGGTGCCAGATATTCCAAACTGATTTGATATGCTGACCCTGCCTCTGGTATTTGCCGCGATGACTGCCGGTGCCATAGGCGGCGTGCATTGTGTCGGTATGTGCGGAGGTATCTCCACGCTGTTGACCTGGACTGGGCAAAATCGCCATGCAGGAGGTGCAAGCAAGGACAAGATCATTCCGATTGCCATGCTTGCCCAGGGCGCTCAGGGTAGCACAGTGCGCACAGCCATCGGCCTGCCAGGCAACCTGCTGTATCAAGTCTTACTGCAAAGCGGGCGCATTTTTACTTATGTGATTGTGGGCGCAATATTCGGTGGATTGGGGACTGCCGGAATGTTGTTCAAACCTTATTTACCAATTCAGCAATTCCTGTTTGTTGTCGGTAATTTGATGTTGATACTTCTGGGTTTTCGCATAGTGGGTTTGTCACCTCATCTGCCATTGCTACAACATGCTTTGGCAAATTTACATGCCAGTTTGAGCAAGAAACTGCCATCGCTGCAAGAGGCAACAAGATATCCATTTTTGATGGGGATGAGCTGGGGTTGCCTGCCTTGTGGACTTTTGTATGGTGTTGCACCATTTGCCCTATTGTCAGGCGATGCTTGGTCAGGTGGTGTGCTGATGCTGATTTTTGGCCTCTGTGCATTGCCACACCTGTTACTAACTCAGGCGCTCTTGCAGCAAGTGCAGGGTAAAGCCATCATGCGTGGTGCGCGCTATCTGGGGGCGCTGATACTGATAGGGATTGGTGTTGCGGGCCTGTGGTATTTTGATATGAAGGATATGCCATCCTTCCTGTGTCTGGTGCCGGCTACTTAGCAAGTCTGCAAACTCAGGCCTTGATATCAATCAGCGTGCCCAGCACTTCATCTGCTGTTTTGATGACCTTTGCTGACAGGTCAAAACCGAGCTTGAATTGCAAGGATTGCACAATTTCATTTGCCAGGTCAGTGCCGCTCAATTCTTGAGAAGCCAGGCTGCTGCCTTCCTTGCTGATGTTGGCAATCACACCACCAGCGGCTTGTTCCTGGAAGCTGACTTGTTGCGGCACGAAGCCTGCGGTACTGGCATTTGCCACATTATGGCCGGAGCTATCCAAAGCTGTGCTGTAGGCCTTGAGTCCTGAAAGACCACTGCTGAGCGCCGAAACTGCCATGAAAAACTCCAAAATAGGATACGAATTTCCGTAAGCTTATACCGAATTTTGCAAGTCTGCTTGCCTGCAGAATTTGCTTAACTTATTTGCTTTACTTATTGAATTGCTCATTTGCCGAATTTAGTGGCAAATTAATTTTAAGCCGTGTTCCTTCGCCCGGCTGGCTATCCACCAGAAATTCACCATGCATGGCCTTGACGCGCTCGCGCATGCCCACCAGACCGAAAGAACGTGATTTACGCATATCATCGACTTCTATGCCTTTGCCATTGTCAGCAATGCTGAAACTCAACATGGTGGCGCTGCGCTCAAACACAATTTGCACTTCAGTAGCGACTGCATGTCTGACCACATTAGTCAGTGACTCTTGAACGATGCGAAAGATGGCTGTGCTGCGTGCATCATCAAGCACCAGTTGTTCTTCATTGGCCTGCAATTCACAGTCTATGCCATGGCGGATAGAAAAATCTTTTTGCAGGGTTTGCAGGGCAAAATACAAACCACCTTCATCCAGCGCGCGTGGCCTGAGGTCGGTAGCGATACGCCTCAGGGTGGTGATGGAGGTTAGCAGCAACTGGTCCATGCTGTTCATGGTTTTTTGGGTTTTTTCCGTCACCACGCTATCTCTTTGCAGCAGCGATAAATCCATACGCAGTGCGGCCAGCAACTGGCCAAGGTCATCATGCAATTCACGCGCGATATGCTTGCGTTCTTCTTCACGTACGCTTTGCAGGGCGGCTGATAATTGTGTCAGTTCATCATGGTAAAGGGCCATTTTTTCTTTGGCGACCTTGCGCTCGGTAATGTCGCGGAAGATGACAGTGTAAAAACGCTTGCCCTTTTCTATCTGGCTGGAGATCGAGGCTTCGATGGGAAATTCTTCCCCATTGGCTTTGACACCCGTGACATAAAAATCCTCAAAATTGCCACCCATCTTCCGGCGGGTTTCACCCGTCTCACCGAATTGCTGTACGTGTTTTCCATGCACTTTGCGATGACGTTCTGGCAGCACAAGGTTGAGTGAAGCACCGAGCAATTTCTCTACGTCGTAGCCGAAAGTGGCGGCAGCGGCAGGATTGACCAGAATGATGGACTGGGTTTCATCGATAGTGATGATGCCATCTATGGCGGTGTCTATCATCCGACTCAGGCGTTCACGCTCCATGCTCAGTTCTTCTGCCGAGCGCGCCAGATTCTGGCTGGTCTCTGCCAGGGTCGCATACGGGGTATGAATATTGATGGCCACCATGCCACGATAGATGGCGATTGCCGCCAGCAACTGGAACACGTGGCCAACCGCGACGAAGACATCATAGCCATTGGTGTAAATGGCAAAATACACTTCCGAGATTGCCAATAACACGGCCGCCAGGAACAGAGGGGCACGTTCAATTTGCAAGCGGCTTCCCTGTTCATTTGTTTTTGATACGGCATCACCTTGCTTGTTCATTTGATAGGCGGTGAACAGGTTGATGGCAATCAGGCCAATTTCACAAGCCAGTTTGAATGAAGTTTGTCCTTGGCCTTCGATATAAGTCAGGGGTAACAGATGCGGAAATATAAATACCATCGTCATCCAGCCTGCAGTTGCCAGTAGTCCGGCAATCAGGACAAAGTAAGCCTGCGTCGGGCTGACTTCTGAATCCTCCGGTGCCAACGCCAGGCCCAGCAGGGTAGTGGCGATGAAGGAGCGTGACAGCAGCCAGAACAGCAGGGACTTGTGCATGTCTTCAGCACCAGGGAAACCCGGCATACCCTGAAAGCTGATGGCATGCATGAAACCCAGGATGGCAGTACATAAAAAAGCGACTGCCAGGATGACACTGCTCTTTTTTCGTGCGCCGCCAAAGGCATTCCAGCACACGATAAACACCGATGTAAAAATGACGATGGTGATGGTTTCCAGTACCGTATGCACCGGCAGAGGGGCGGGCATGCGTATGGCAGACAGGCTGGCATGATTAAGCCACAGGATGAGGGAAAGGATAGCGAGCGTACCTGCTATCCAGCGGGCGCTTGTCAGTCCGGGGAAATCATGTGCCATATGTTTTTATTGTATGAAAAGAGTATGGGTATTTTAAGGGCAGTTCACGATACTGGCAGCTACAAATAAAAATGACACTCCTGGGCTGGAGTGTCATACGGGCAAGGCGGAAGTAAGGCTAATGCGACATCAGTACGGGCACGGTCATGCTTTGCAAAATAGTACGGGTAACACCACCCATGATCATTTCACGGAAGCGCGAATGGCCATAACCACCCATGACCAACATGTCGCTATCAAGATCATGTGCCAGCGAGAGCAGGGCATTGCCGATATCGGTAGAGGTTTTATGCACCTCCACTTCTACCTTGATGCCATGTCTGGCCAGGTATAGGGCGATGTCCGCCCCCGGTTGCTCACCATGGCTGTCTGGCACAGTCTTGGGATTGAAAATCGCAACATGGACCAGGTCAGCACGACGCAGCATGGGAATGGCATCGGTAATGGCGCGTGTTGATTCGCGGCTGGCATCCCAGGCAATCAGGGGTCGTTTGCCAACCGTCGTGAAATCGCCAACATAAGGGATGATCAAGATCGGGCGGCCTGAATTCATGATCAGATATTCAGGAAAGTCTGGCAGCACCGAAGGTGAGGGTTCATCGCGATTGGTTTGTCCTATGACCACAAGATCGCTATATCTGGCCAGCAAACCTATACCGCCACCAGCTTCATCATTGGCGATCATGCTTTCGAAAGAATTGACGCCGCTTGCCTGTGCCTGCTGCTTGAAGTTACCGACGGCTTTTTCTGCGCGTTCACGCAGATAATTCAAATGTATGGTCAGGTTCGGGTCATTCGCGCTGATATTACCGTCCTGGTAAATGAAGCGTGAGACACCTGTCACTGCAGTGCCTACCAGATGCGCTTCGTCCTTGTTGGCAATTTCTGCAGCGACGCGGACGCGAAAATTAGAACGTTCAGATTCATCAATATGAACCAGGATGGTTTTGTATGGCATGTTTTGCTCCTTGATCTTAAATCGTGGAAAAAAAACAAATTCAGTCATGTTTTTGCTGCGAAAGCCCAGCAAAAACCTGTACCTACTTGTTAAAGCTTACACTAATTTAAAGCAACGGCAACTTCTTTACCCCATTGCTGTAATAAATTCTTGCCAACTAAAGCGGATACTTTTTCACCGACTTTTATGCGCGCCTTGGCAGGAGGCAGGCGGCGCAGGGTTTTCAGTGCCGGCACATCCAGCAGGGCGATCTGGCGTTGGTCAACACTGATCAGACCCATTTCATTAAAGGCTGACAGGGTGCGGCTGACGGTTTCCAGTGTCAAACCCAGATAGCTGCCAATTTCATGACGTGTCATGCGCAAATTGAAAGATTTGCCGGAGTAGCCGAGCAGGCTGAAGCGTTCACCCAGTGTAGTCAGGAAGCGCGCCACCTTGGCTTCTGCACTGAGGGCACTCAGCATGCCTATCATGATTTGTTCACGCACCAGTTCACGGCTCATGACGCTGAACATGGCTTGTTCCAGTTCTGCATAAGTACGTCCCAGTGCAGAGAAAGTCTTGTAAGGCATGAGGATGACGTCGCAGTCAGACAGGGCGACGGCTTCAGAGGCATGATGCTGATTGTGTATGCCATCGATGCCAAGCAGGTCACCTTTCATGGGGAAGCTCAAGACCTGTTCATTGCCATACTCATCAATGAGCACGGTTTTCAGGAAACCAGAATTAACGATGTAGAGAGTGTCAAAATCCTGGCCTATAGTGTGTATCCGTTGACCTGCTTTATAGCGTACATGCTGGAACAGGACTTCTTCTTCAGCAGAGGCAGCAGGTGTAGGGATGCGCAAGAGTTCACAGATTTCGCGCAGGTTGGACCACAGATTGCCGTGACAGCGCCATCCGGCTTCGTTAGAGATGGCAGGAAAGGCATTTTTGCTGGCAATTGAGCTGCTGTGTGTGATGGCTGCTGTAGTCATGGTAATCCCCTGGAAAGTGTGCCGCATTAATTAATTTGATGATTCGAATCTGGTTGCTGCCAACGCAGCAGATAATCTTGTAGCAAGGCGAAGTCGGTGGACTTGTCGAGAAAACCATCTGCTCCGGCACGCATGGCATGCAGGCGATTGTTTTCTGTTGCATGATTTGTCAGTACCACTACCTTGATGCCAGGCTTGCTTTGCTTGATATTCTTTAATAACTGCAAACCATTGCCATCGGCGAGCTGGATGTCGAGTATCAGCGCATCGGCATCATTGCCTAGCAGTGCCTGATAGGCGCTACCCATATCGCCCGAGACACCGAGTACATGCATGCCAGGCACTTCTTCAACAAACCGTACTAAACGGTTTTGAATCAGGACTGAATCTTCAACGATGTAGAGGTTCATGTTGTGGCTTGCTGTGCTTGTTTGCTCAGACTCTATTATCGTGAGCATGGACTTTGATTTAAATCAGGGGATGCTGATTTGAACTGTCAGATTTGGCGCTGCCAGGGTAGGAATATTCCTAGAGGGCAATGGCACGAACTGATGAGGCGCAAGATGGCGAAGCGCAAGCCATCCTGCCAGGAATGGCTGCGCTGCATCAACTATGCTGGGAAGGGGCGAGGGGGAGGGTCAGGCTTGTGGTTGCAAGAGATGGTGCGCAACGGCGTATTGCACCAGGTCAGACAAGTTACTCATATTCATTTTTTGCATGATACGGGTTTTATGTGTGCTGACTGTCTTCACGCTCAAATGCAAAAGCTCGCCGATTTCGGTAATGGACTTGCCTTTGACCAGATGTGTAAATACTTCAAATTCACGGTCAGACAGGCTGGTGTGCGGCTGGCTGTTGTCTGCTGGCATGGCACTCATGGCCAGTTGTTCGGCAACTTCTATGCTGATGTAGGGGCGGCCAGAAGCCACTTTGCGCAGGGCCGTCACCAGTTGCGTGCCTGCGCTTTCCTTAGTCAGGTAGCCGCGTGCGCCGGCACGTATGGCACGCACGGCATACTGCTCTTCTTCATGCATGGTGAGTATTAGTATGGGCAGCTTGGGGAACTCATCCTTGATCTGGCGTATCAGGTCTACGCCGCTGCGGCCAGGCATGGATAAATCCATCAGCAATACATCAAATTCGGTAGTGCGTACTTTTTCCAGGGTATCAAAACCATCTACTGCTTCGGCAACTACCTGTATATCCTCTATACCTTCAAGTATGCGTTTGAGTCCTTCACGCATGATGGTGTGGTCGTCGGCGATCAAGATGCGGGTCATAGGGGCATTGGAGCAACAATAGATTTTCAGTGGCGCATCTGGCACATACTTGTGCCAGGGCAAGGATTACCTCTATTGTACTTTAGCCTGATGCTGCAAAGTAGTCTGTGACTTATCAGTGATGTTTGATCCTGTGTACCAGCACTGGTATCAGACACAATGATAATACTTTGGTGGTAACACTGCCGAGTATGAACTGCCCCAGGCCGCTCCGGCCGTGCGAACCCATAAAGATCAAATCGCAGGCATATTCCTGGGCAGTGTGAACAATTTCTTTTGCGGTGGAATCATTGAATTGTATGACCTGCTGGCATGCCAGACCAGCGGCGGCGGCGGCCTCCCTGACGGGTTGCAGATAGCTTTCTGCCAGGGTTTGCATGGCTACCTGGTATTCTTCTTCAGTGGGGCCGTTAGGCGGCAGAATATCGACATACAGCGGGTATTGATAATTGCCCGCAACATAGACGGCGACTACTTCAGCCTGCAGTTGCTGGGCAAATTCCAGCCCTGCCGTGACACAGGCATGTGACAGTTCTGAACCATCGGTTGGCAACAATATGCGTTTGTACATGATGTATCCCCTGAAATGTGGTTTCAGACTGCACTTGAATTGTCACATCTGCCTTGATTTCAAACAAGGGAAATAAGAAAAGTGCTCAATAAAGTAGCAATGTATTGCCATCATATTGTGCTTTTTACAGATGCATGACTTAAAACTCTTTAGTGAGTAGCTGGAATAGCTCTGGCGAATTGCAGTGTTGCAGCTGGATATCGGCGCAATCATGCCAACTGGCAAATTCGCGCAGGGTTTTGCCAAGATCAGTGGCCAATGCCTGGGAAATGCGTATACCAGGTTCGACATGCAGAGCCTTGACTTCGAACAAGCCATCCTTGCGGTGGGCTTTTGCGTCCATGCGGCCTATCAGGGCACCTCTGCGCAATATCGGCAAGGTAAAGTAACCATAGCGCCGTTTTGGCGCGGGTGTATAGCATTCCAGCTTGTAATCAAAATCAAATAATTCTATGGCGCGTTTTCTGTCCCAGACTACCGGGTCAAACGGTGAGAGTATGCGAGTGGCGGTTGCCTTGAGCTGATTGTCTTGCGCTCGTTGCAGTGTATCCATACGATCCGGATGAACATAAAAAAGCGGCTCCTGATTTTCTATCTGCACCGGTATCAGCAAACCTTCTTTGACGAGTTGTGCTGGCTGGTTTTTTGCATCAAATTTACCCATGCGAAAATAATCTGCCATCCAGCTGGTTTTGCATATGCCCAGTGCCCGCACTGCCTGCAAGATCTGAGTACGTTCGCATTCAAGAGGCGAACGCAGATATTTTTTGTCATTCCATTTGGGATGCACCCGTTCACGCAAATCATAGATGCGCTGGAAGTTGTGGCGCTTGGCCACCATCAGTTCGCCGGTAGTGAACAAGACTTCCAGTGAGCGTTTTTCCGGCTTCCATTCCCACCAGCCACCACTTTTACCATCAGTGCGTTCAAAGTCTGCCGAACGGCTGGCACCATTCGCATGAATATGCTGGCGCACGGTTTCTACCTGCGCAGCATTTTCCTTGAGCCACTTGTGGTTGTATTTCCAGCCCAACCCCTGTGGTGACACCATTTGATGACGGTATAAGCCATAGTCTTCGATAGGCAGGAAACAGGCTTCATGCGACCAGTATTCAAACAAATGGCCTTCTTCCAGCAATTCATTGAGCCAGGCATGTTCATAATGTCCAAGGCGGCTCCACAGCACCAGGTAAGGGCTGCGCGCGACGACATTGATGGTATCGATCTGCAGGGCTGACATATTGCGTATGCAAGCCAATACATCTTCTTTGCCCGTCTTGCGCGGAGGTGTTTGTAGCAAACCTTGTGCGGCCAGATGCAGGGCGCGGGCAGAACTGAGTGTCAGATGAAAGTCAGTTGCGCTCATAAAGTTTTCGCCCAAGCTAGAAAGAAAGCCGGGGGGGTGTCCCCCGGTAGATGAGGATAGCGAGTTTAGAAGTGTTTCAAGCCTATTGCTGCTTTGACTTCATCGGTGGTTTGCGCTGCAATTTCACGTGCTTTGCGCGTTCCTTCCTTAAGTATCTGCAAAACCTGACCGCGGTCTTTGGCAAATTCTTCGCGACGTTCGCGTATCGGTTTTAACAAATCCTGCAAAACACCTTCCAGGCGCGCCTTAACGATACTGTCACCCAGGCCGCCACGGACATAGTGATCTTTCATTTCTTGCAGTCCAGCTTTATCTTCATCAAAAGCATCGAGGTAGATAAAGGCGACATTGCCTTCCAGATGACCAGGGTCAGCTACGCGCAGATGCAGCGGGTCTGTGTAGACATTGCGCACAGCAGCCTTGATTTCTGCTGCGGTGAAGTTCAGGTTGATCGCATTGCCCAGAGATTTACTCATCTTGGCTTTGCCATCTATGCCAGGCAGGCGGCCAATTTCAGGTACCAGGGCCTGGCATTCAACCAGAATGTCTTTATTTGCCAGACGGTTGAAACGACGCACGATTTCATTGGTCTGTTCTATCATCGGTATCTGATCTTCACCGACAGGCACCAAAGTAGCTTTAAAGGCGCTGATATCCGCTGCCTGGCTGACCGGATAGGTGAAAAAACCAGCCGGAATATCGCGCTCGAAATTGCGCATGACGATTTCTTGCTTGATGGTCGGGTTACGTTCCAGGCGGGCCACAGTGACCAGATTTAGGTAGTAGAAGGTCAATTCTGTCAGCTCGGGGATTTGCGACTGGATCAAGATAGTTGATTTGGCCGGATCTATACCTACTGCCAGATAATCCAGTGCCACTTCCATGACATTGTCATGCACCTTGGCCGGGTTTTCCATATTGTCAGTCAATGCCTGTGCATCTGCCAGCATGATGTATTGCTCATACTGGTTCTGGAATTTGACACGGTTGCGCAGACTGCCCACATAGTGGCCAAGGTGCAGGGGGCCGGTAGGGCGGTCACCCGTCAGTATCAGGTGTTTTTTATCTTCAGTACCAGGGAGCATGCTTAATCCAATTGGGTAGTGCGGTGAAAAATAGCTAAGTATACGTAAAAAAGCCGCTGAATCATGAGCGGCATGACGTAAATCAAGGCGTGTTCTGTGGCTATGATGCCGTTTTCAGGCTTGCTGTGTCAAGTTTGACCAGATTTGCCATGTTTCTGCATTCATTCTGCCCCTGTATTTAATTTAATTCATTGAAAACTATCATCTTGTCATCTGAATTACTTATAAAGTCATTTCTTGGGATGATAAAATCGTGCCTGGTTTTTGTATCTCGCTTTTATAGTTGAAAGTAGCCTTATTTTGACATCTTCAAGTTCTAAAAAATTGATTATTGCCTCACGCGAAAGCCGTTTGGCAATGTGGCAGGCAGAACATGTGCGCGACCGTCTGGCCGTACTGTACCCTGATTGGCAGATAGAGATCCTGGGAATGACAACCCGTGGTGACCAGATACTTGACCGTGCACTCTCCAAAGTGGGGGGCAAAGGTTTGTTCGTCAAGGAACTTGAAGTCGCCATGGCAGAGGGTCGTGCTGACCTGGCTGTGCATTCACTCAAGGATGTACCGATGGATTTGCCTGAAGGTTTCATGCTGGCAGCCATACTGGAGCGTGAAGATCCACGTGATGCCTTTGTCTCCAATGACTATGCCGGACTGGATGATTTGCCTTCCGGTGCTGTTGTCGGCACCAGCAGCCTGCGTCGTCAGGCCCTGATTTCTGCACGTTATCCGCATCTGGTGATACGGCCTCTGCGTGGCAATCTCGATACACGTTTGCGCAAGCTCGATAATGGCGAATATGCGGCCATCATCCTGGCCGCAGCTGGCCTCAAGCGCCTTGGCGTGCCTGAACGCATACGTGCCTGCCTGGACCCTGAAGACAGCCTGCCAGCCGCAGGGCAGGGTGCGATGGCGATAGAAATACCGGATAACAGGCCGGAGCTGCAAACCATGCTGGCTGCCTTGAATCATACTGAGACGACGCAGGCAGTGACGGCAGAGCGCACCGTATCCAAAGCTTTTGGTGGTAGTTGCCAAATCCCGCTGGCAGCATTTGCCACAGTCAGTGATGGACAAATGCAGATCAGGGCCATGGTGGCGACACCTGATGGCACGCGCATTGCCAGGGCAGAGGCAACAGGGGCTGCAGACCAGCCACAAGAGTTGGGCTTGAAGCTTGCGCAAGCCCTGTCTGCGCAGGACGCTGAAGCCATACTGGCAGTTTGCAAAGCCCAGATCACAGAGTGATATAGCATCGCATGCAGAACCAGAATGTCACACAGCACACACACGCCAGGCAGGTCGTACTGACACGCCCACTGGCACAGGCTCAGGATTTTGCCCGGCAAGTTCAGGCGATGGGGCTTGCGGTAGCGCATTTCCCTTTGCTGCAAATTGAGGCGCTGGAAGACAATACCGCCCTGATTGCGCAATTGGGACGTTTGCAAGACTATGCCCTGATTGCCTTTGTCAGCCCGAATGCGATCGACGCCTTCTTTCGTCACATGAGCAGTTTGCCAGCAGAATTGACGTTTGCCGTCATGGGTGAGGGCAGTCGGGCAAAACTGGCAGAATATGGTGTCAATGACCAGACGGCGACGATTTTACGCCCCCGCAATGTGCGCAAGACAGATTCTGAAACCCTGCTTGCCGAACTCGACCTGGACGCCTTGCGTGGCCGGAAAGTCTTGATCGTGCGCGGTGAATCAGGCCGGGAATTATTGGCAGATGCCTTGCGCGCGCATGACATCGAAGTTGTGCAGGTCGCTGCTTACCGCAGGGTCAAACCTGCTTTGAGTAATGAAAATGAAAAGCATTTGGCACAACTTCTTGAAAATGAGAATGACTGGATCATCACCAGCTCTGAAGCTTTACGTAATTTGTGTGACTATGTAGCAGGATTGAATTTAATTGACGGCGTGGCAAAAATGCAACGGCAACATTTGCTGGTGCCTCATAGCCGTATCGAAGAAACCGCAAAATCTCTGGGGTTTCTATCCATAACCTTAACAGCTTCAGGCGACGAACAACTGCTTGTCGCGTTACAATCTCGTCTATGAGTGAACAGCAATCAAATCCCGAAGCCGTCGTAACGGCAAACACTGTCGACGCTGCGGCGCGACAGCCAGCCCCTGTTTTGCCTGCGGAGGCCACCAAGGAACCCAGGGAGCCAGGCTGGAATCATCCTGCCTATCTGGTATCCGGCGTCCTGGCAATTTTATTGGCAGCAAACTGGTGGTCTTCACAAAACCAGATCAGTGGTTTGCGTGACGAAGTTGCCAAACGTTTGCAGACTGCCGACTCCAATAGCAGCGAAACCAAGATACTGGCGCGCAATGTGCAAGACACTGCGAAAGAAATCCAGTCCAAGGTCATCCTGCTGGAAGGCAAGCAATCTGAAGCACAAAGCCAGCAACTGGCCTTGGAGCAGTTGTATCAGGATTTATCCAAGAATCGTGACGACTGGGCATTGGCTGAGATAGAGCAGGTATTGGCCACCGCCAGTCAGCAATTGCAATTGGCTGGCAATGTACAGGGTGCCCTGATCGCCTTGCAAAATGCCGATGGTCGTCTGGCGAAATCCGACAAGCCACAATTTATTTCGATACGCCGCGCCATAGCCAAAGACATAGAAAGACTGAAGTCTTTGCCTGCCCTGGATTTGCCAGGAGTGGCCTTGCGTCTCGACAGCGTGATTGCCCAGATCGACCACATACCTTTGTGGGCGGATGAGAAATCAGTTGTCTCGGCTACGCCGCCAAAAGCACCTTTGCGTGTTTTGCCCAAGTCTGCTGGCAGTGCCAAGGCAGACAAAAAAGTGGTTGACGATGTAGAACAAAGCACATGGACCATGCGCCTGCAAGATGGCTGGCAAAGTTTTTCCAGTGAAATGTGGAATGAGGTCAAGCAATTGATACGCGTCAGGAATGTGGAAACACCTGATGTCTTGTTGCTGACGCCATCACAATCCTATTTCGCCCGCGAAAACCTGAAACTGCGTTTGCTCAACGCCAGGCTCGCATTATTGTCCAGGAATGAAAGTATTTTCAGAAGCGATATGATTGCTGCCCAGGATGCCATCGCCAAGTATTTTGATACCCGTGCCAAGCAGACACAGACCGTGCAAGCCTTGTTGCGCCAGGTCCAGGGCAGTAATCTGTCGATAGAAATGCCGACCCTGGGTGAGAGCCTGAACGCGGTACGTAACTATAAAGTGAAGCCATAAGAGTATGCGTATCTTTATCCGGCTTCTGATCCTGTTCGCGCTTGCCGTAGGCCTTGCCGTGGGCGCCCGTTATAACCCCGGGAACGTGGTTCTGTTCTTTCCGCCTTACCGGATAGATTTGTCCCTGAACTTCTTCCTGTTCCTGTTGCTGGTTGTTTTTGTGCTGATCTACCTGGTGATACGCGCCATCGTCACGACCAGGAAAATGCCACGCAAGGTTGCCTTGTATCGCCAGGCCAAGCGAGAAAAAGACAGCAACAAGGCTTTGCGCGAGGCTTTGAAGGCTCTGTTTGAAGGCCGCTTTGGTCACGCTGAAAAAGCCGCCATGCGTGCCACTGAATTGCCGGACAATGCGTCTATTGCATCCCTGATAGGGGCACGTGCTGCCCATCATATGAGCCAGTTTGAGCGTCGTGATTCCTGGTTTGCTGGACTGGAACAGGACAATGCTTACAAGGTGGCGCGTCTGGTCAGCATGACCGAATTGCTGGTGGACCAGCATCAGCCAGGCAAGGCATTGGAAGCAGTGCGTGAATTGAATGCCAATGGTACGCGCCATATCCAGGTATTGCGTTGGGCCCTGAAAGCCAATCAGCAAGCGCACAAATGGCAAGAAGTATTGAAGCTGGTTCGCACTCTGGACAAGCATAGAGCCCTGCATCCGGCACTGTCACAACGTCTGCGTGAACTGGCTTATGAAGACTTGCTGAAAAACCAGGGTCATGATGCCGAATCGATACGCCGGGTCTGGTATGAAATCCCTCAGGCTGACCGCAAATCTGCATTCGTCGCTTCTACCGCTGCTGCCGCCTTCAATTCTCACGGTCTATTTGATGATGCTCGCGGCATCGTTGAAAAAGCGTTGGTGGAAGAATGGGATGAGCGCCTGATGCGCGCCTATCGTGATGCTGCCGCTTCCGAAGGCTCAGCTGCCTTGTTGTCACAAATTGAACATTGTGAAAAATGGTCAGAGCAGTATCCTACCGATCCGGAACTGGCCCTGACCCTTGGTACACTATGTTTGCGCCAAAAATTATGGGGTAAGGCACAAAGGCATATGGAGCAAGCTTTATCAGATGCGGTAGACCCGCGTACTGTGCGGGAAGCCAATCTGAAGCTGGCACAATTGCATGAAGCACTGGGGCAGCCAGAAGAAGCTGCCAGCCATTATCGCCAATGTGCGATTGCCACCATGTTATGAGGAAATTGATTGTATACGTGTATACAAGTGCAGCTTAAATTGTATTGATGCCTGTTGCATCGCACAATTTTGCCTTGAAAAACTATATAATCACGCCCAAACCATTTCTTCTATTGATACTTATACAGAAAGTGCAAGATGAGCTTGAATAAAGTACCAGCAGGTCGTGATCTGCCAAATGACTTTAACGTCATTATCGAAATCCCTATGAACGGTGACCCTATCAAATACGAAGTTGATAAAGACACTGGCGCTATTTTTGTAGATCGTTTCATGGGTACTGCCATGCATTATCCTTGCAACTATGGCTATGTACCGCAAACGCTGGCTGGTGATGGTGATCCGGTTGACGTTCTGGTGATCACACCTTTCCCGCTGATTCCAGGCGTGGTTGTGCGCTGCCGTCCTATTGGCATCCTGAAAATGACGGATGAAGCTGGTAACGACGCCAAAGTATTGGCAGTACCTGTAGACAAGATTTTGCCTATCTACACACACTGGCAAAAACCAGAAGATTTGAATGAATTGCGCCTGCGTCAAATCCAGCATTTCTTTGAGCACTACAAAGATCTGGAGCAAGGCAAATGGGTCAAGATCGAAGGCTGGGGCGGCCCAGACGATGCCAGAGCAGAAATCCTGGCTGGCGTAGAAAACTTCAATAAAGCAGAAGCGTAATAGCTTAGCTGCTATCAGCAAAAAAAGCTGCGACTGAAGTCGCAGCTTTTTTGTTTTTGGGCCAGTTTTTCAGCCTGAGCGGCACACTTAAAACCTGTGCATGAAATAAGCTGCAACTCCCGCAACAGCAAAGGCAATGGCCAGCCAGCTTAACCAGGAGCTGGGTTGTTTGTCTTCATCATCTCTGTAGTTGCTCGACTCGTCGCCTTGTTTTTGACGTTTACGCTTCAATTTTTTGTCGCGCTCAAGAAATTTTTCCAAAGCCAAAGATAGTTCTGCTGCACTTTCATAGCGTGCGGCAGGGTCTTTTTGCATGGCTTTCATGACAATTTTAGATAAAGAATCCGGAATGCTGGGGCGAACTTCAGAGGGGTATTTTGCTACTTTACTTACAATCTGTTGCAATAATTTGTCTACATCCTGCGACTGAAATGGCTTTTGTCCCGTCAGCATTTCATACATGACAGCACCCAGGGAATACACGTCAGTCAGCGCATTGACTTGCTTGCCATTCGCCTGCTCCGGCGACATGTAGTTGGGCGTGCCAAGGATATTATTATTAAACAAGGTATGGGCTTGTTCCCTCGTCTCATCCAGCACGCGATTCGGTGCCCGGGCTATGCCAAAGTCCACGACCTTGGGATGTTGATTGGGCAGTACAAAAATATTGGCAGGCTTGATGTCACGATGTATCACGCCATTGGCATGCGCGTAGGCCAGAGCTTCTGCGACTTTTTGTATGAGATTGGTCGTCTCTATGATGTCAAATTGTTTGCCTTCGGCGAGTAAATGCCGCAAATCCTTGCCCTGCAAAAATTCCATCGCAATAAATGTGGTGCCGCCTTCACTCGACGCATCGAAAATAGTCACAATATTCGGGTGAGATAATCTGCCAGCCGCACGTGCTTCATTGATGAATTGCTGTTCGCGTTGTTTCTTGTCGGCAGCATTGTTGCCTGCACTAAATATTTTGATGGCGACATCGCGATCTATAACTGGATCGTGTCCTCTGTACACGGCGCCATTTGAACCCATACCTATACGTTCGCTCAGATAAAAGCGTCCTACGCGTTTGGTCGGCAATGTTGCAGATGGCGTATTTGGTGTGGATATAAAATTATTTTGCATTGCGACAGGATGCCTTGAACCCGTCGAAAATTCAAGTGGCGCTTGCTTCAATGTGTTTCAGGATTTTGTAAGGCGTATGCTCATACAGGTCATCCAGGTATAGAGCGATATCCTTGGATTCACGTTCGAGAAAATTGGAAACCGCATCAGAAAATTCAGGGTGGCTCAGATGATGGGCAGACCAGGTAGTTGTAGGTAAAAACCCACGTGCCATTTTGTGCTCACCTTGTGCGCCACCTTCGAAAATCGCGATTCTTTCTTGTATGCAAAACTCTATGGATTGATAGTAGGCTGTCTCGAAGTGCAGACAGGCGTGCGTTTCCAGGCAACCCCAATAGCGCCCATACAGGCGCTGGGTATCGTGAATCAATAAAGATGCGGCTATTTTTTTGCCTTCGCGCAACGCGATAATGAGATGGATATTTTCAGACATGCTCTTGCCTATGTGCAAGAAAAAATCCAGGTTCAGGTAGGGTGTGGAGTGATGTTCTTCATAAGTCTGGTCATAACAACTTTTGAAAAACCGCCAGTCGCCGTCCTGCATCTCCTGGCCGCGTACATGCCTGAACTCTATGCCAGCATCCTGCACTTTTCTGCGTTCGGCACGGATGTTCTTGCGCTTCTTTTTATCCAGCGTATCGAGAAAATCTTCGAAGCATTGATAGCCCTGATTTTCCCAATGGAACTGTACAGCCTTGCGCAACAGATAGCCTTCTTCTTTGAGCAGTTTTGCCTGCTCTTCAGGAAGGAAGAGCAGATGGCTGGAGGAGTATTCTCCAGCCTGCTGCAGTTCTTGCAAGGCAGCGATCAAGGCTCTTTGGGCGTGCTCGCTGCGTGCCAGCATGCGGCTGCCTGTGACCGGCGTGAATGGAATGGCAGATAGCAATTTGGGATAATAGTCATACCCATGGCGCTCGAAAGCCCTGGCCCATGCCCAGTCAAATACGTATTCGCCGTAAGAATGCGTTTTTTCGTACAGCGGCAGGGCAGCTTCCAGTTGCTCACCATCCCAGATGGTGATGAAGCAGGTTTGCCAGCCGGTTTTTTCTATCGCTGAACCTGATTCCTCTAATGCACTTAAAAATGCATAGGATAAAAATGGATTGGCATATATCTGGTCTGCCACCAGGCTATCCCAAAGTGTGGGTGCGATCTCACTCAGTGAAGTGATGATGCGCATGCGATAATGTGGGGCTGGAGATTCCAATTTCATTTTCGATTTTATACAGATTTGCCACTATGACAGTAAAAGTTGCCATTGCCCAGATGAATAGCGTTGTCGGTGATCTTGCCGGTAACGCCGCACAGATAACAGAGTATGCCCGTCGCGCCGCAGAGCAGGGTGCCGATATACTCGTCACGCCAGAATTGTCCCTCGTAGGTTACCCACCTGAGGATTTATTGCTGCGTCAGGCCTTTTATCTGGAAGCTGCTCATGCTCTTGATGGCTTGAAGAAACAGCTTACGCTATTTCCCGGACTTGCTGTTTTAATCGGTCATCCCAGTGAAGTGGACGGAAAGAGGTATAATGCTGTTTCTGTCGTGCAAGACGGTACATTTCTGGCAACATATTTCAAGCGCGACTTGCCCAATGATATGGTATTTGATGAAAAGCGTTATTTTTCATCTGCCTATCAGGCTTGCGTGTTCACCATCAAGGGTGTGAACTTTGGTATCAATATTTGTGAAGATACCTGGTCACACGATGCTCCTCTGCTGGCCAAACAGGCTGGCGCAGAAGTGCTGCTGGTACCCAATGGTTCACCCTACCATATGGGCAAACAGCATCAGCGCTATGATGTCATGCGTGCAAATGTCATTTCTCAAGGTTTGTCCTTGGTCTACGCCAACCTCGTTGGCGGCCAGGATGAGTTGATTTTTGACGGCAATTCCTTTGTCATGGATGCCCAGGGCCAGATCAGTGCGTTATTGAAGCACTGTGAAGCTGATTTGCAATTGATAGAATTTGATGGCGCACACCCCTTGCCAAGCCGTATTGAGACGCCCCTGTCACTGGAAGCTGAGGTTTATCAGGCTCTGGTCATGGGTGTAAGGGATTATGTAGGCAAGAACGGCTTTCCCAGTGTTTTGCTGGGTTTGTCTGGCGGCGTTGATTCTGCCCTGGTGCTGGCAATTGCTGTCGATGCCCTGGGTGCAGACAAGGTCAGGGCCATCATGATGCCTTCGCCTTATACAGCTGATATTTCCTGGCTGGATTCGCGTGACATGGTCGCGCGCATAGGTGTGCGCTATGATGAAATTGCCATCAGCGACTGCTTCAGTGCATTCCGTTCTACCCTGAGCCAGGAGTTCGCTGGCTTGAAGGAAGACACGACAGAAGAAAATATCCAGGCCAGGATACGCGGCACACTCTTGATGGCCTTGTCGAACAAATATGGCTCTATTGTTTTGACGACAGGTAACAAGAGTGAAATGGCCGTAGGTTACTGTACTTTGTATGGTGACATGGCAGGTGGTTTTGCAGTTATCAAAGACATAGCCAAAACTCTGGTGTACCGCCTGTGCACCTATCGCAATACCCTGTCAGCCGTCATACCCGAGCGGATACTGACGAGGGCGCCATCAGCTGAATTGCGACCTGATCAAAAAGACCAGGATTCTTTGCCGCCTTATGACATTCTGGATGGCATCATGGCCATGTACATGGAAGAAAACAAGGCCAGGGCAGAGATAGTCGAAGCCGGATATCAGCCGGAAGATGTAGAGCGTATCACGCGTCTCATCAAAATTAATGAATACAAGCGGCGTCAAGCGCCCATAGGTATCAGGATTACTCACCGCGCTTTCGGGCGTGACTGGCGTTATCCTATTACTTCGAAGTTCAGAGACTAAGGGATTGCCACTTGACAAAGCATGACTGGCATTTGCCTGCCATACTCTGTTGAAGCGATGATCCAATAATGGATTCATTCACACTAATTCGTAATATTCGACATATTTAAGGAGAGGGAAATGAAACAAATTACCGCTATCATCAAGCCATTCAAACTCGACGAAGTGCGTGAAGCACTCGCTGATGTTGGCGTGACGGGCCTGACCGTCGTCGAGGTCAAGGGTTTTGGCCGTCAAAAAGGCCACACTGAGTTATACCGTGGCGCAGAATACGTCGTCGACTTTCTACCCAAGATCAAGGTAGAAGTCGTGGTCGACGACAAGATTGCCGACAATGTTGTCGACGCAATTATCAAGGCAGCCCACACCGGCAAGATTGGTGATGGGAAAATTTTTGTACAAAATGTGGAGCAGGTGATACGTATTCGCACTGGCGAGACGGGACCTGATGCGGTTTAAATATGAAGAAGTTAAAGCAGTTGGCAATACATGAATTTGTTGGTGTTTCAAAAGCAATAGCAAAAACAAAAATAGGGGTGGCACTGGTGTTGATGGCGATGGCAAATGCCCATGCTGAAACCGGTGTCACCGACAAGAAAATTTTACTGGGGCAGTCCGCTGCATTTTCCGGACCCGCTGCGCAGTTGGGCATACAGTTAAATTCTGGTGCCAAGGTTTATTTTGATCAGGTGAATGCAACAGGTGGCGTATATGGCCGCAAGATTGAAATCATACAAAAAGATGACAAGTATGAGGCAGATCTGGCGGCTACCAATACCAAGGCCCTGATTGAAAATGATGGCGTATTTGCTTTATTTGGCTATGTAGGTACAGCCACCAGTAATGCAGCTTTACCCATTTTCACCCAGGCAAAAGTCCCTTTCTTTGCCCCCTACACTGGTGCGCAATCTTTGCGTGAACCTTTCAACAAGCAAATTTTCAATATCCGGGCCAGCTATAACGATGAGACTGAATATCTGATCGACCGCCTGGCAAATCTGGGTACAAAAAATATTGCCGTTTTTTACCAGAACGATGCTTATGGCAAGGCTGGCCTTGCTGGTGTCGAACTGGCGATGAAAAAAAGGAATTTGCGCGTCTCTGAGGTGGCGACAGTAGAACGCAACAGTCTTGATGTGGCCGCAGCAGTAAGCAAGCTTTTGCCAAAGCGTCCGGATGCCATCATCCAGATCAGTACCTATGCCGCAAGTAGTGCGCTGGTGAAGGAAATGCGCAAGGCATCCTACACAGGCATGTTCTATAACGTGTCCTTTGTCGGCAGCCAGGCTTTGGCTGATGCGCTTGATAAAGATGGTGTGGGCGTGGTGATTTCTCAGGTGATTCCATTTCCATGGTCACCATCGATACCTGTCGTGGGCGAATATACCAAAACACTGGAAAAAGCCGGGATTAAAAACCTGAATTTCTCCAGTCTGGAAGGTTACGTTGCTGCCAAGGTATTTGTTGAAGGCTTGAAGCGTGCCGGTCCTGGTTTGACCAGGGAAAAACTGGTATCTGCCCTGGAGAGTATCAATCGCAGCAGCTATGATGTCGGTGGTTTTGACGTCAGCTTCTCAGCCTCGAATCATAACGGTTCAAAATATGTGGATATGACCGTTATTTCCAAAGACAAGAAGTTCCGCAATTAAGTTTGTTGCGCCTGTGCCCGGCAGGGTTCAGGCGCATTAGCTAATTCAGGATTTCAGCAGCACGATCAAGGCACCAGAGCCGCCATCAGCCGCAGTCGCCTGGCTGAACGCCAATACTTCATCTTTCTGTATCAGCCAGTTCCTGACTTTTTGCTTCAGCACAGGTTCCTTGTTGACAGAGCCCAGACCTTTGCCATGGATGATGCGCACGCAACGTGTACCATTGCGCATGCACTTACGCAAAAATTCCCCCAGACTATCCCTGGCTTCGTCTCGACGCAAGCCATGCAGGTCAAGTTGCGCCTGTATAACCCAGTGGCCTTTACGCAGCTTCCTGACGACATCCTGGCCTACACCTGATCTGGTATAGCTCAGGTTTTCATCAGTTTCCAGTAAAGAATCAGCGTCAAACTCATCCGACAAAGATTCCTGTAACGCCGCCTGTTCATCTGCAATGTGCTGAAATGGCAGCGGTTCAAGACGAGCAGGCGCAGGGTGATGTTTCACCACCGTTTTCAAAGCTTCGACCTTGCCTACACTGGAACGAAAAATATTGGCCTCTTCCCTGGCTTTCTTTTCCCGCTCCAGGCGTTCTGCTTCGGCACGCTGTCGGCTTTCTTCTTGTTGCTTTAGTTGCTGACTGAGTGACTTCAGGTCAGCAAGATTTTTAAAAGACGACATGCTTACTTCCTTGACGTAACTTATTCTTCGAGGAAGCGTTGTGCATCCAGGGCTGCCATGCAACCTGTGCCTGCACTGGTAATCGCCTGGCGATAGATATGATCCTGTACGTCGCCAGCGGCAAATACGCCTGGCACATTGGTGGCTGTTGCCATGCCCTCAGTGCCTGTGCGGGTTTTGATGTAGCCGTTATGCATTTCCAACTGACCGTCAAAAATGCTGGTATTTGGTTTGTGGCCAATCGCAATAAAGACGCCATGTACGGTAACTGGTGTGATAGTGCCGTCAGCGGCTTTGACATTGATAGCGGTTACGCCAGACTCGTCGCCAACCACTTCATCAAGTGTATGGTTCCATTTGACTTCTATCTTGCCTTCGGCAACCTTGGCCATCAGACGGTCAATCAGAATCGCCTCTGCGCGGAACTTGTCGCGACGGTGGATGACTGTGACCTTGCTGGCGATATTCGACAAATACAGTGCTTCTTCAACAGCAGTATTGCCACCACCAACGACGGCGACTTCCTTGCCGCGGTAAAAGAAACCATCGCAAGTCGCACAGGCAGACACGCCTTTGCCCATGAAGGCTTGTTCAGATGGCAGGCCCAGGTATTGGGCAGATGCGCCGGTAGCAATGATCAGGGAATCGCAAGTATATTGCGCCTGGTCGCCGATCAGGCGTATCGGTTTTTCATCGAGCTTGGCAGTGTGGATGTAATCGAAAATGATTTCTGTGTTAAAGCGTTCTGCATGCTGCAAAAAGCGCTGCATCAGTTCCGGGCCTTGTACACCCATAGGGTCGGCTGGCCAGTTTTCCACGTCCGTGGTGGTCATCAATTGACCGCCTTGTTCTACACCCGTGATCAGCACGGGGTTCAGGTTGGCACGTGCAGCATACACAGCGGCGGAATAACCTGCGGGGCCAGAGCCAAGAATTAATACACGAGCATGTTTGGGTGTGGACATAGCAGACCTGATAAAAAGTTGAAGAGAGCTGAGTTACTGGTAGCAGATGGCGTTTTTCATGCAAATTTCAAGTTTTTTGCTGATTTTGCATCGCTATCCTGAGATAAGGGTAAATTATAGACTATCCTCACAGTGGTCGTCTTCCCGCCGTCGTCTGCCTGGCCCAGGTATCTGTTTCAACTGTTACAGTGCACAAGTTTGGCGCATACACGGCTTCATGCTATCTTGTCAGCTTTTGATAGCTGTCCGAATGAGGTTGCTTTCTGTTTTATGACTACTGGTAACGAAGCTTATACTCGAAGCAAGAAAACTGCGGCACCTGCAGCGCCACCTAATCGCTTTCTGGTCCTGTTGATGGAAGCGAAATGGATAGCTCTTGCCGCATTTTGCATTTGCCTGATACTCATCATGGCAACTTACTCCACGCAAGACCCTGGTTGGTCGCGCTCGGTGGATATACCGCGTGTACACAATATTGCCGGCAAATTTGGTGCCTGGCTGTCAGACGTGCTGTTCTATGTATTCGGCATTTCGGCATGGTGGTGGTGTGTATTTGCCTGCCGTCAGGTGTGGATTTCTTACAGCAATTTATCGCAAAGGGTGAAACTCAATCCTGATCCGGAACCTGATGTCGGTATTTCTGAAATCCTGGTGCGCAATATTGGCTTTGGCCTGTTACTGGCTGGCAGCATGGGTCTGGAATACTTGCGCATGCACAGCCTCAAGGTGGCTTTGCCACTGGGGCCGGGCGGGGTGCTGGGTGAATTGCTGGGCAAGGCCGGTTTTGCAGCGCTGGGTTTCACAGGTGCGACCCTGGCATTATTGTTGATGATTGCTTTAGGTATTAGCCTCTATTTCCACGTATCCTGGCTGACAATCGCAGAGCGCATAGGTGCTGGCATAGAATGGGTGTTTGTGTTTGTACAAAACAAGCATGCTGACGCAGAAGACCGGCGCGCGGGCCAGACTGCCGCTGTCAAGCGTGAAGAAGTCGTGGTGCAGGAAAGAGCCAAGATCGTCGAGGCCGCACCAATACGCATAGAGCCGCAAGTGGTCGCCGTGCAGCGCTCAGAACGCGTAGAAAAAGAAAAACAGGTATCCCTGTTCAATGAACTGCCAGACACCAATCTGCCGCCTTTGTCTTTGCTGGATGAGCCGCCGCCAGTGCAGGAAACTGTCAGCGTACAAACCCTGGAATTTACCAGCCGCCTGATAGAGAAAAAACTCTCAGACTTTGGTGTCGATGCCAAGGTGGTAGCTGCTTATCCTGGCCCTGTGGTAACTCGCTATGAAATAGAACCGGCTACTGGCGTCAAAGGTAGCCAGATCGTTAATCTGGCACGTGACCTGGCGCGTTCCTTGTCGCTGACATCAATACGTGTGGTTGAAACTATCCCCGGTAAAAATTACATGGGTCTGGAGTTACCGAATCCCAAGCGCCAGATTGTGCGCCTGACCGAGATTTTGGGCTCCAAGGTCTATAACGATAGCTCATCAAGCCTGACAGTGGCACTGGGCAAGGATATTGGCGGCCTGCCTATCTGTGCAGATCTCGCCAAGATGCCGCATTTACTGGTGGCAGGTACTACCGGTTCTGGTAAGTCTGTGGGTATCAACGCCACCATACTGTCGCTGCTGTACAAGTCAGACCCTAACGATGTGCGCATGATACTCATCGATCCAAAAATGCTGGAGATGTCGGTGTACGAAGGCATACCGCATTTGCTGGCACCTGTGGTGACTGATATGCGCCAGGCAGGGCACGCCCTCAACTGGGCGGTGGCAGAGATGGAACGCCGTTACAAGCTCATGTCCAAGCTCGGTGTGCGTAATCTGGCTGGCTATAACGCCAAGATTGCCGAGGCAGCCCGCAAGGAAGTACATATCCCCAATCCTTTCAGCTTGACGCCAGATGCGCCAGAACCCCTTGAAAAATTGCCAACCATCGTCATTATTATTGATGAGCTGGCTGATTTGATGATGGTGGTCGGTAAAAAGGTAGAGGAATTGATTGCCCGTATCGCGCAAAAAGCCCGCGCTGCAGGCTTGCATCTGATACTGGCGACACAAAGGCCATCAGTAGATGTGATCACGGGCTTGATCAAGGCAAATATTCCTACCCGTATCGCCTTCCAGGTCAGCAGCAAGATAGATTCACGCACCATTCTTGATCAGATGGGGGCAGAAGCCTTGCTGGGCATGGGTGACATGCTTTATATGCCACCAGGTACAGGTCTGCCTGTACGCGTGCACGGTGCTTTTGTCTCGGATGAAGAAGTACATCGCGTGGTTGAATATTTAAAATCGCAGGGCGAGCCAAATTACGTAGAAGGCATACTCGAAGGCGGCTCGCTGGAAGAGGGCGGAGAAGCTGGTGGTGAAAGTGCTGGCGCAGGTGGTGGAGAATCAGATGCGCTGTACGACCAGGCAGTTGCCATCGTGCTTAAAAACCGCAGAGCTTCTATCTCACTCGTGCAAAGGCATCTACGAATAGGCTATAACCGTGCAGCCCGTTTGCTGGAACAAATGGAGCAAAGTGGTGTCGTATCTACCATGCAGTCTAACGGCAACCGTGAGATCCTGGTTCCCGCCGGGAATACAGAATAAAGCGACAGATTAATTGCCGCAAAATAGCAGCGACAGAATAGGATAAATCAGTGAAGAAACAATTTAACGTGATGGCAAAACTGGTAGCAGGTGCTTTTGCACTTGCCATGATACCTGCATGGGCATCCGCTACTGCGGTTGATCAGTTCAAATCCTTCGTTACCAATAATAAAAGTGCCAAGGGTGAATTTACCCAGCAGCAAGTCAAGATGGTCGATGGCAATCCCAAGATCAGCAAGACAGCAACGGGCAATTTTGTGTTCGCCCGTCCAGGCAAGTTTATCTGGTCATATGTCAAGCCGTATGAACAAGTCTTGCAGGCAGATGGCGACAAACTGTACATTTATGATAAAGACCTGAATCAGGTCACGATACGCCCACTTGGCAATTCCTTGGGTTCCAGTCCTGCAGCCATTTTGTTTGGCAGCGCTGGCTCGGCTGACCTGGATAAAAACTTTAATTTCAAAGAGGTCGGTGCCAAGCAAGGCCTTGAATGGCTGGAAGCCACACCCAAAGCAAAGGATTCACAGTTTGAAACCATAGGCATAGGCATGAAAGATGGCGTGCCTGTCGCCTTGGAATTGCACGATAATTTTGGCCAGTTTTCTACTCTGACCCTGAAGAACCTGGAAAAAAATCCTGTCTTGAAACCGGAGCAATTCAAGTTTGTCGTGCCTGCCGGTGCCGATGTATTTCGACAGTAGTAGTATCTAATGAATATGTTGCACAATAACCCGCGCAAAAAACCTGCACCACTGGCAGAGCGCATGCGCCCGGCTACGCTGGATGATGTCATTGGCCAGCAGCATATCCTGGGTGAAGGCAAGCCTTTGCGCGTGGCTTTTCAGTCGGGTGAGCCACATTCGATGATCTTGTGGGGGCCGCCAGGCGTAGGCAAGACTACGCTCGCGCGCCTCATGGCTGATGCTTTTCTATGTGAATTCATCGCCTTGTCGGCAGTCTTGTCAGGTATCAAGGACATACGCGAAGCAGTAGAGCGTGCCCAGATATTGCAGGCAACCTCGCAACGCAGAACCATTTTATTCGTTGATGAAGTCCATCGCTTCAACAAGAGTCAGCAAGATGCTTTCTTGCCGCATGTGGAAAGTGGTTTGTTCACTTTCATCGGTGCGACGACAGAAAACCCTTCATTTGAAGTCAATAGCGCCTTGCTGTCTCGTGCCTCAGTATATGTATTAAAGTCACTGACGGATGAAGACTTGCAAGCCATGGTAGTGCGCGCCTGCGAGCGTGAACTCGATGGTTTGACGCTGACGCCAGAAGCGATGGCCAGCCTGGTGTCCAGTGCAGACGGCGATGGCCGCAAATTACTGAACAATCTCGACATCGTTGCCCATGCAGCAGTCGCCAAGCATCTTGATACTGTAGACCAGGGTTTGCTGGGGGAATGTCTGGGCGATGCCTTGCGCCGCTTTGATAAAGGCGGTGATGCCTTTTATGACCAGATTTCTGCCCTGCATAAATCAGTACGTGGCTCTAACCCCGATGCAGCCTTGTATTGGCTGGTGCGCATGCTTGATGGTGGCGCTGACCCACGCTACATGGCAAGGCGCATAGTGCGCATGGCCTCTGAAGATATAGGCCTGGCTGATCCACGCGCCTTGCGGATATGTCTTGATGCGGCAGAAACCTATGAAAGACTGGGTTCGCCAGAGGGTGAACTGGCTTTGGCAGAGGCAGTGATTTATCTGGCTTGTGCAGCCAAATCAAATGCAGTCTATAAAGCCTATAACGCCGTGCGCGCCATGATCGCTAAAGACAAATCCCGCGTCGTACCAGAACACTTGCGCAATGCGCCGACCAAGCTTATGAAAGAACTGGGCTATGGCAAATTGTATCGCTATGCCCATGATGAGCCAGATGCCTATGCTGCAGGTGAAACCTATTTGCCAGAAGGCCTGGAAAATGAATCCTGGTATCACCCTGTGCCACGTGGGCTGGAAATCAAGATAGCCGAAAAACTGGCGTATTTGCGCAGCCTGGATGATCAGGCCAAGTAATTTCAGCCTCGTCTAAAATCCAATTGTTTAAGCTTCGTTCGTTTAGATTTCATTCATCTGAGCTTCATTCTTTTAAATCTTCATTGCAAATCAATAATCATAACAAGGACTTTCATGAATAAAACATTTACCGCAAGCGCTAGTCTATTGTTATTGTCACTGGCAGGCTCTGCCTATGCCCAGACAGAAGAGCAGCGCAGTACCCTGGCAGACCAGAAAGAAGTTGCTGTCACTATCTACAATGAAAATCTGGCCCTGATCAAGGATCAGCGCAAGCTGCCTTTGAAGCGTGGTGCAAGCGCACTGGCTTTCCGCGATGTCAGTGCCAAAATGCGTGCTGAAACTGCCTTGCTGCGCAGCTTGTCTTCTCCAGGCAGCTTGTCTGTGGTTGAGCAAAACTTTAATTTTGATTTGCTGACACCGCAAAAACTGCTGGAAAAATATGTGGGCCGCAATGTGAATATCATCCGTACCAACCCTGCAACTGGCGCAGAGACCACGGAATCAGCCACAGTCTTGTCAGCCAATAATGGCGTCGTATTGAAGGTAGGTGACCGCATCGAAACTGGCTTGCCAGGTCGTATCATCTATCCCGATGTACCCGCAAATTTGCGCGACCGTCCTACCCTGGTCATGGCACTCGATAACAACGGTGCACAGCAACAGGACGTAGAACTCAGTTACCTCACTGGTGGTTTGTCCTGGAAGGCTGACTATGTCGTCGAATTGAATGCTGCTGATGACAAACTCGATATTTCAGGCTGGGTCACGCTGGGCAATACCAGTGGTACGACTTACCGCAATGCCAAGCTGCAACTGGTGGCGGGTGATGTCAATCAGGTAACGCAAAGAATAGAAGTGACCGGAAGTGCTATCAGAATGGATGCTCCCAAAGCCATGATGGCCAAAAAAGCTATGGCGGAAGAATCCTTGTTTGAGTATCACCTCTATACACTGGACAGGCCAACCACCATTGCAGAAAACCAGACCAAGCAAGTAGCTTTGTTGACTGCTTCCGGAGTTCCCGCCCGTAAGGAGTTGCTGCTGGCAGGCAGTGATTATTACTACCAAAGCAGTTACGGCGATCTTGGTCAAAAAATGAAGATAGGTGTCTTTGTTGAATTCGATAATAAAGAAGCCTCTCAAATGGGTATGCCTTTACCCAAAGGCGTCGTGCGCGTCTACAAAAAAGATGGTGCAGGCAATGCGCAATTCATCGGTGAAGATAACGTGGATCACACACCAAAGAATGAAAAAGTTCGCCTTAAACTGGGCGAAGCCTTTGATGTGACTGCAGACAAAAAACAGACTGACTTTAAAAAACTCGCAGGAACAGGCAAATACAATTATGTATTTGAGAGCGCCTATGAGCTGGTATTGAAGAATGCAAAGAAAGAAGCTGTTGTCGTTACCGTGCAAGAACCCATGCCCGGTGACTGGCAAGTCTTGAATAGCAGCCATCCTTATACCAAGGGTGCCAGCAATACCGCGGTGTGGAAAATCAGCGTACCTGCCGAAGGTAATACCAAGCTGACTTATCGTAGCCTGGTCAGGTATTGATGTAAAAACGGCATTTCCTTCTGCCTGAAAATAGGGGAAATGCCCATCCCTTGATACAATAGTCGATTAGCTTAGTTCACTGCACTTAAAATCATGATAGATATTCAACTTTTGCGCAAAGATATTGCCAGTGCGGCAGCGCGCCTGGCTACCCGTAAGTTCCAGCTGGATGTAGAAACCTTCAATGCCCTCGAAGCAGAGCGCAAGCAAATCCAGTCCCGTACTGAAGAGCTGCAAGGTAAGAAAAATTCCATCTCCAAGCAGATCGGTAATCTCAGAAGCAAAGGCGAAGATACTTCCGCTTTAATGGCCGAAGCAGCGAGCATTCCGGAAGAATTGAAAGCATCTGAAGCGCATTTGAGTGATTTGCAGACAAGAATGAGTGCATTCCTGCAAACCATTCCTAATCTGCCGCATGAATCCGTAACTGTTGGTGAAGATGAAACTGGTAACGTGGAAGTGCGCAAGGTCGGTACGCCACGCGCGTTTGACTTTGAAGTCAAAGATCATGTGGACATCGGTTCTGCACTGGGCCTGGATTTTGAAACTGCAGTCAAACTCACAGGTTCACGTTTCTCTGTCATGAAAGGTGGCATGGCACGCCTGCATCGCGCACTCGCCCAGTTCATGCTCGACATGCAAACGCTGGAGCATGGCTATACCGAAATGTATACGCCCTATATGGTCAATGCTGATTCCATGCGTGGCACAGGTCAGTTGCCCAAATTTGAAGAAGACTTGTTCGCAGTGAAAAAAGGCGGGCAAGAAGGTACGGGCGAAACGTTTTACCTGATCCCAACTTCAGAAGTGTCTTTGACCAATACTGTGCGTGATGAGATTCTGGCTGCCGATGCATTGCCTGTCAAAATGACTGCGCATACGCCATGCTTTCGTTCTGAGGCTGGCAGTGCAGGCCGTGATACTCGTGGCATGATACGTCAGCATCAATTCGACAAAGTCGAAATGGTACAAATCGTTCATCCAGAAAAGTCCATGGAAGCCCTGGATGAAATGGTGGGCCATGCTGAAGCTGTTTTGACCAAGCTGGAACTGCCTTACCGTGTCATGAGCCTGTGCACGGGTGATATGGGCTTTGGTGCCTGCAAGACTTTCGATCTGGAAGTATGGCTGCCAGCACAAAACACTTACCGTGAGATTTCTTCGATCTCGAATATGTTCGACTTCCAGGCGCGCCGCATGCAAGCCCGCTTCCGTAATGCCCAGGGTAAGCCAGAACTGGTGCACACTCTGAACGGCTCCGCACTGGCAGTTGGCCGTACTCTGGTCGCCGTGTTGGAGAACTATCAGCAGGCTGATGGTTCTGTCGTTATCCCGACAGCCTTGCGCCCATACATGGGTGGCCTGGAAAAACTGGTGCCAGCAACCTAAGTCGTATCTGCTTCAACAAAAAAACGCGCTTCAAATGAGGCGCGTTTTTGTTTGTATCAATCTAAATTCATTAACCAACCAGCAAATCCATTTCAGATCGACGATCTACAAACAGGCTGTTGCCATGAATTTTTTTTGCCTGTTTCTTGGCATCAGATGCAGCAATGGATATCTGGTGATGCGAGTAATAGCGGTTTGCCCTTGACTTCACCACACCCAGGGACAAGCTCACGAGTGGGTAAAAGACTTTCTTGCCCTGTCTGTCTTCACTGAGGTAGCCGCCTCTTTCTCGGTCTTCATTACTGTAAAAGTCGTAGATGGCAGCAGAAAAACTTGCCAGTATGGCTTGGCAACGTACTTCCCAGTCTTCGCTGCGGAACAGGATGATGAAATCATCGCCACCGATATGACCAATAAAATCCAGTTGCGGATCGCAATGCTGCTTTAATACATCACTGGTCATTTGTATGATGTCGTCGCCACGGCGGTAGCCATAGACATCATTAAACGGTTTGAAATGGTCAAGATCGCAATAGCAGGCGCAAAAAGACTGCTCTTTCTGTAGCAACACATCAATATGCTCATTGATGGGCACGTTGCCCGGCAATTGCGTCAATGGGTTGGCATAACGCGCCGCATTGATTTGCATCTGAGTGATCTCGCGCATCAAGTCCGGGCCACTACCCAGGCCTATATAGCGGCCCTGATCAGTAATGATAATGCCGTTGATTAACTGTTCAGAATTGGCTTCCACAATAATGTGGCTGACATCCTGCATGCTGGTATTTTTATCGACAATGACTGGATGCGCTTCCATGAAAACTGTACAAGGCTTTTTGCCATACAACTCACGCTGATAAGGGCGGGCAAAGCGGTCTATCATGTGATAACGGTTGATCAGGCCCACAGGCATGCCATCATCGACCACAGGGATAATTTGCAGTTTTGGATGCTGCAGGAAGATGTCATCGACTTGATTGTTCAGCATGCGCGAAGAGATAGTCGGCGGTGTCTTTAAAATCTTTTCTACTGTAGCAGCCTGCTCAAAACTGCCCGCTGTACGCCGCGCAGCCTGGTATTGGTTCGGCGTTAAAATCCGTGCTACTTCAGCCGATACCGCACGCGCCGGAGTAGGGTGGGGGCGTGCAATATGGTAGCCCTGGCCGCAGGCTACACCCAGATCACGCACTGCTAATAACTCAGCCTGGGTTTCAATACCTTCGGCAACCACGCGTGTGCCAGATTTTTCAGCGATGCTTTGTATTGAGCGCACAAACTGCGCCTTGACCGGATCATGATCTATACCCTGGATGAAATGCATGTCGATCTTGACATAATCAGGCTTTAATTCAGACCACAAACGCAGGCTGGAAAATCCTTCACCCAGATCATCAATCGCAATTTCAAAACCCATCTCACGATAATGAACGACGGCCTCACACAACAAGGCGTAATCATGCGTGGGCTGGTATTCAGTCAGTTCTATGATGACACGTTCAGGGTTAATACCCAGCTCATGGATATAATCCAGGGTCTCACCATAACGCACATCTCTTTGCAGCAGGCACTCAGGGCTGACATTCAAAAACAGCTTGCCAGGCAATTTCTGCGCAGCGAATTGTTCCAAAACGACACGACGGCACAAGTGCTCTACAGTCACTGTCAGATTATTGTCCCATGCCGCTTTGAACAGATTAACAGGGGAGTGCAGTGGGCTGTCCGATGGGCCGCGTATCAAGCCCTCGTAGCCCAGGATATCGCCATTCTGCATCTGCACGATGGGCTGGAAGCGCGCCGTCAGCAAACGTTGGTCTATGATACGCTGCAAGTGCGTCAGCATCAGACTTGCCGTTTGCGCACCAAACTGATCAGCATCCTGCCCTGATACCAGATTTTGCTGAGACAGATAATCCATCGTATCCCTCGCTACACTACTTTCCATTGAAGCCAATTCCCACTAAAGCATGAAGTGCAAGGTTGGACATAAGCCACGGATCTTGCCGCATTGCATCATAATATAGCCTTGCTTTATGACATCTTCATGTCGAACGATGAGCTTGTAATGTCAATTTTCTCAATCAAACCCAAGTGCCAATTTTGATTTATGCAAGTTCTTTGCTATAATCGAGAGCTTCGTTTATAACGAACAACCCAAGCCGGAGAGGTGGCAGAGTGGTTGAATGTACCTGACTCGAAATCAGGCGTAGTAGCAATACTATCGGGGGTTCGAATCCCCCCCTCTCCGCCAAGACATAGTTGCATGTAGTTTCAGAAAGCCCCGCTCGGGGCTTTTTTCATGGTGCCAAGCTTGATTCAACGTTTCATGTCATTTTAACTAAGGCAATTACGGCAGCAAAGCCAAAAAAATCTCCTTAAAAGATGGCAATGGATAGTATTTATATATAGCCCCTGCAGTAGATAGGGTTTGGCGAGCGAGTTAAAGTGATTAACGGTACTGTGGGTATTATATGCAACACCATTGATTGTGTTACGCAGCGTCTAAGCTAGAACCCGTGTCGCTTCAAGATTGGGGGGGAGCAGGTATTCAGCTTGCGAAAACCTGGGAGACTGGTCTGCGTGTTGGCGTATCGACCTGCGAAGAGTATTTACTCATCATGTATCGCTTGCTGACCAATCCTATCTTGGCGGCTGATCAGTCAAATCCTTGCCTAAGCGAACTTAAAGACGATGTGGCCACGGCAGGTAAGGCTGTTGACCTGGCGATATGCAGTGTGACCACACGTCGACGGATTCAGGCACTAAATCAAGCAGTGTTCGCGCTTATCCACGACGTTGAATTTTCGAAGGGAAGCGCCGCAAACCATGTTGTGATTCCCCCTGGTCTGCCTGACTTCTTGCACGGTCGGTCATTTTGCACTGCCAACGCACCGTACACTTTAATCAAGTACAAGAGAAAATAACGGTCGCTTTTGGGTAATTGCCAAGTATGTAAGGACCAGAATTTTCGGTCGAAGAAATTAGCTTCATTGTCTTTTTTAATGAAGCACATTTGTTTTCTGCCTCAATTAGTGCTTCCGCTAACAAAGGTTCTCTTCCACTTGGTAAAGCGCCTGCCTGGCGTGAAACGACAAATGTGTCCGTACCAGCAGATATGGCTCCAGTGGATGTTGTTGCACATCCAGTCAGGGATAAAATAGCTGTGACTATCAGCAGTTGTTTCATAGTGATCCTTTTTATTCATTGTTATTTTTCTGAGCACTATAGAATTAAAAATAGTGGCAGATTTCCACTTGGTAACTTGCGTCGTCAATTTTATTCTAACGCTAGCAAGATTGCAATTTGGTTTCTTGAACTGTTGTGGACGAGTTGCCTGCAGACAGGCAATTGATTGCACATCGTCCTATAGCAAGGCGGCTTCGAATCCGTCCCCCATCTTCCAGGAACGTCGACCGCGTTCCGGGCCCTGTTTCAGCGTGCTCAAACTAAATCGCTTGTTGACTTGATTCTGTGTATCCATCCGCTCAGGCTTTCCTACGTCGGTAGAGCGCATATCTACCTGTTATACCGACGAAGGGTAGAATTTTCCCAGGATTGTATCCTCCTTTCATTTTCGTAGCGCTTGCTAGAAAAGCTTCCCCAACGCAGACATGGAGTAGCGTAGCAACCTCATGCTCTCTGAACTTGGTTTTAGCAAATAGATAGTCGATAGAGCTAGTGGCTACCTGCCGGTTATCATTGCGACGATTGCGAGAGCATGACAAACCCTTGTCGGGAACGCGACCTATATACAGGCAATTGATTAACCATTGAATCTTTGCTGACGAGGCCGTTGGACCGACATTTGTGGAAAATGAAAACGAGGTCGAGCAGCAATCACATCTGCAAATTGGTGATTCCAGCACAGTATGGGTAAATCGTCAGCCTGAAACAATCAACAGTTGCACGCATCAATTGTATGTGTTGGGTGAGGCAAAATTTCCTGATTGTCCGGCCCAGGTTTTGTCGGCGCAGAATCAGCATTGACCAAGCGCGTACGGCAGAATTTACGTGAGTGGGCACAACTGCAGATGTGAAAAGTGTATGCCGCAGGGTATGAGGAAATGGGTGAAATCGACTATCACGACCATCGTTAATTCTCAACGAATACAGATGTTCGCCCTGACCAGTTACATCAGGGAACTGGCAAACTACCTTTCTCTTTTGAGCGAAATAAAAAGCGGTTCGCTTCAATAAACTTCTCATCGAAGGCGCCAGATAAATACTCAATTTATTTATCTGGAATAGACACGCTCACGTGACGGCAAATAGACGTGCGCTCTCTACGTGGAACTACTTAGCAGGTATTCTTGCTTGTACAAATAACATACAATTGCACGACATTTGACAGAAATTAGTTTTGACCCCTCTTCGTATAATCGCTACTTGAAATAGTACGCATGTGTTGAACATTTTTATTTTTCAACAGATGGGTACTCAGTATGCGTATCAAAGTGTTTTTCTTTACAGCGGCTTGTATGTAATTGCCCTGTCAAGATCGCAGTACATTATTTTGTACTGAGAAAAAATTAAAAATTTGAACTTGTCTGGATGCACTACATCCAAATTGCCCTTTTGGGAAATCTGCATGTCGCTAATGTTATGGCGACTGAGTAGCTTGAATGCGACCGCGAAAATGGCGCAATTTTTGAATCGAAATTTTTAATGAATCCTCACGCAGTACCGTCTATCACACCCTATAGTTTGCTCGTTTCATTGAAGCGGCACCGTAGACTCATACTCAGTTTGATACAGAGAGAAGTGCTGATCCGTTATCAGGGGTCCTTGCTGGGATTGTTATGGTCTTTCTTTAATCCTGTGCTGATGCTGGCTGTATATACCTTTGTGTTTAGCGTGGTGTTCAAGGCGCGCTGGGCAGGTGGGTCTGATTCTAAAACTGAATTTGCACTGGTCTTGTTTGCTGGCCTGATGGTGTTTGGCCTGTTTTCGGAATGCGTGAACCGTGCACCATCGCTGGTGGTCAGCAACGTTAACTACGTCAAGAAAGTTATTTTCCCTTTGGAGATTTTGCCTGTAGTTGCCATGGGAGCTGCCTGCTTTCATTTGCTGATCAGCCTCACAGTGTGGCTGATTTTTTATTCCATATTTTTTGGTGTACCGCATGCGACGATTTTTTATCTGCCTGCAATACTGTTGCCCCTGGTACTGTTAAGTCTTGGCCTGAGCTGGTTGCTGGCCTCGCTGGGTGTGTTTATTCGTGACATCCATCAGGTTGTTGGTGTCGCCATATCGGTGCTGACGTTTTTGTCGCCGGTGTTTTATCCCATCGTCGCCTTGCCTGAAGACTTTCGGGCAGTAGTGCAGGTCAGCCCTTTGACACAGGTTATAGAACAAAGTCGCGATGCCATGATCTGGGGTAAACATCTGGATTGGCAAAGCTGGTTGATTTATTGCGTGGCATCCGGCGTGATTGCCTGGCTGGGATTTGCCTGGTTCCAAAAAACGCGCAAGGGGTTTGCTGATGTCCTCTAAATTTGCCATCAAGGTAGAGCAACTGAGCAAGTGCTACCACCTTTACGACAAGCCACAGGACAGGCTCAAGCAAATGCTGCTGTCACGTGCAAAAACTTATTACCGTGAGTTCTGGGCCCTGCGTGATGTGTCTTTCGAGATCGCGCCTGGTGAAACAGTGGGCATCATAGGGCGTAATGGCAGTGGTAAATCCAGCTTATTGCAGATGATATGCGGCACTTTATCGCCTACATCAGGCACAGTCACCACGCATGGAAGGGTTGCTGCCTTGCTGGAACTGGGGGCCGGATTCAATACTGAATTTACCGGGCGCGAAAATGTCTTGCTCAACGCTGCCATTCTGGGCTTCCCACAAGAGCAGATGCTGGGCCGCATGGATGAAATACTGGCGTTTTCCGAGCTGGGTGATTTTCTGGACCAGCCTGTCAAGACTTACTCCAGTGGTATGTATGCTCGCCTGGCATTTTCGATCGCCATCCATGTAGATCCTGAAATCCTGATCGTTGATGAAGCCCTGGCGGTAGGTGATGCCCGTTTTGTTGCCAAGTGCATGCGTCGTATCAAGGATATACAAAAAACCGGTGCCAGTATTTTGTTTGTCAGCCATGACGTCAGCTCAGTACGCACTTTATGCGATCGCGCCATCTGGCTGGACAAGGGGCGCATGCTGGAACAGGGCGATGTTTTTCCTGTGACCGGACGGTATATGGAAATGATGTTCCAGGACGATGATGCCGCTGTTCAAGATGAAAAAATACAGCCTGTAGCCAGCATATCCATGTCTGGCGGAGATTTGCCCGGTATCTGCGAAAGCTTGAACAATACAGAGGAAGTCGCTCTTGATAGCAGGCCGACTACGCATTGGGGATCGCACAAGGGCCTGATACTTTCTGCATCTGTACTTGACGCGAATGGCGTACGCAGGGATGTGCATGAGTGGGGGAGCGAACTGGATGTCAGGATCAGTTTGCGCATACCGGCAAGCATATCGCGCGAACATTTAAGTATTGCCGTCTCCATCAAGGATTTGAAAGGCAGCGATCTCATCGTCTCTACGACACATGATTTCACAGCGAAGCGCTTGCCAGATGCCGAGCAATTTGAAGTCAGCTTTAAGTTGAGCAACCCCCTGGTCACAGGTAAATATCTGTTGGTGGCAGCGGTAGAGAATCGCCTGCACCGGGATATTCATTATTACGAATACATAGAAGGTGCGCATTATTTCTCTTCACTTGCAGATCAGCGTTTTTTTGGCTTATTCCAGCCGCCGATTGCGCAAGAGGTAGTGGTGCAAACGTTAGCCAAGCAAGTGCTGGCAGCGTAATTGAAGCAAAAAATGGTAGTACACATCAGTGATAGACAGTAAAAACATGCAAACAGAAATTAATTCCCGTGCGTATTGGGATACGCGATTTGATAACGACTGGCTGGCCTGCAAGGGCGATAAACAATCGCGTTTTTTCGCCAGAGTCGCCATTCAACATTTGCCATCCTGGTTGCTGGATCAAATTCGCCAGCAAGAATTCAACCTGGTTGACTGGGGTTGCGCACAAGGTGATGGCACGGATGTCTGGGCCAGCTATGTCGCGGCTGAAAAAATTACTGGTGTGGATTTTTCTGCCTCTGCGATTCAACAAGCCAGCGCCCGTTACCCAGGCTTGCAGTTCGTCAATAGTAACTGGCTGGAACAAGCCGCTGGCACAGAGGATAATTTCGACCTGGTGTTTTCCTCAAATACGCTGGAGCATTTTCACCAGCCTTATCAGGTATTGCGCACCATCAGTCAGCGTGCCAGGAAGGCAGTCATTCTGGCTTTGCCTTATCGCGAGCTAGAGCGTGATAGGGAGCATTTTTATTCTTTTCTTCCTGAAAATATACCGCTGCAACTGGAAAACGGTTTTAGTCTGATCTGGGCCAAGGTAGTTGATTGCCGCAATCTGGAGAACAGCTTGTGGCAGGGTGATCAGGTCATCCTGATGTATGCGGATACTGCCTGGACTAAAAAGCTGGGCTTGCGTCTGAGCCAGGTTCATTTGATGCAACAGGATACGCATTCTGAGCTGTATCAATTGCAAGAAGTGCTGAGCAAAAATCAGTTGCTATTGCAACAGTCACAGCAAGCACAAGAAAAACTGACACTGGAAAGCACACATCAGCAAGACATGCTTGCCCAACATGAGCAATTTTTCCTGCAACAGCAACAAGATCATGCTTGTTTGGTAGAGAAGTGCGAAGCACTCGATCAACAACTTTCAATTCTCAATGAGAATTTCATGAATCGTGAACATGATTTGCAAACTCAGTTAAGCGATATGCAGGCGCAGATGAGTAAGGAAGCTGAAACGCAAACACAATTTTTGCAAGCCGCGAAAACCGACATCGCAGCACGCGATGCGAAACTGCAGCAACTCAATGCCAGCCATCAGCAATTGTCAGAGAGCCTGCAACAAAAAGAACAAGACTACGCCAAATTATTGCAGCAGCTTGATTTGCGTGATGCGCAAATGGCCAGGCTGAACCTGGACGTGCATAGCAAGGAAGAAGCCATCAAATCCCTGAAACAATCTTATTCCTGGGTACTGACACGGCCTTTGCGTTTTACCAAACAGTTTGTGCAAAGCCCTGGCCGTGCCTCGTATGACCTGGCCAAGTTCGTATTCTGGCGCTTGCCAGCAAAAATGCGCTGGGCCTTGCATGGCCCCAGACATGATTTTGTGCGCTGGGTGCGTACTGCACCGGCTGGCGCTGCACCTCAGGCATTTACTGCAGGTGCACCAGTAGTGCCTGCTCCGGTTGCGGGCAATGCCGTGGTAGCGAAGGCGACAAACAAGGATTTAAGCTGGCCAGAATTCCAGCAACAAGTATTGTCGCGTCGTGCTGATTACAAAGGCATCTTCGTGCAGGAGCTGGTTATAGACTGGAATGTGCCGCTGTATCAACGTCCTCAGCATATCGCTGCTGCCTTTGGTCGCCTTGGTTATCTGGTGATCTATCGTACTGACAACTGGGCTGGCGATGATGTGCAGGGTTGCCGGGAAGTGGTCAAGAATGTCTGGATCACCAACCGCCATGAAATCAATCAATTACAGGACGTCACGCGCTCCCTGTATTCGACAGCCTATGCGAATACGCCAGAACTGCTGCTGGAAAATGGCAAGCGTGGCACCCTGGTATATGAATACATCGATCACATTGATCCACAAATCAGTGGCGATGAAGAAAATGTAAGGCGCTTATTGGCATTGAAGGACTTTGCTTTCAATGGAGGTGCAGATTATGTCGTCGCATCTGCCAAGAAACTCGAAGCAGAAGCAATTGCTGCTGTAGGTGCTGACAAAGTCATCCTGGCGCAAAACGGTGTGGACACGGCGCACTATCGCCATCCCAAACATCTGAGTACGCCCTTGCCACAAAACTTGCAGAACTTCCGCAAGAAGTACAGCAAAGTCGTCGGTTATTTCGGTGCGCTGGCTCCTTGGCTCTGGTATGAGGCTGTGGCCGATCTGGTGACCAGTCGCCCCGATCTTGGCTTTGTGTTTATTGGGCCAGACTATTACGGTGGCTCGGAGAAATTGCTCAAGGCTGACAATCTTTTGTATATGGGCACGGTTGACTACCAGATCCTGCCTGCCTATGCGCGCCAGTTTGATGTTTGCTTTATCCCCTTTGCACCGGGTGAAATTGCCCGCACGACTTCGCCACTCAAATTGTTTGAATACTTTGCACTGGAGAAACCTGTTGTCGTTACCAGGGACATGGAAGAGTGCGTCGCTTTTGAAGAAGTATTTTCCGGCAATAGCGTGGAAGCACTTAGTGATGCGCTGGATGCCGCCTTCGCAGTCAAGGATGACCCTGCATTTACCCAGCGCCTGGCGCAACTGGCTGATGCCAATGACTGGGATTGCCGTGCCAGAGCCATGGAAAGAGCCTTTGAAAAGGCTTGATGGACATTGAATATCATTTTCAGAAGTTTCTGAATCAGAAAGAAAAATATCATCATGAAAAAAATACTGTGTGTAGTTGGTACGCGCCCTGAAGCCATCAAAATGGCTCCCGTCATACTGGCCTTGCAACAGCAACCCTGGGCGCAAGTGCGCGTATTGGCAACTGCACAGCACAGGCAGATGCTGGATCAGGTATTGGCTTTCTTTGATATTGAAGCCGACATCGATTTGAACATGATGCGTCCCAACCAGTCACTGACCACATTGACTGGCCGCATGTTGCTCGATCTGGATGAAGTCTTGCTGGCAGAAAAGCCGGATGTGGTTTTGGTACAGGGTGATACAACGACAGTAATGACCGTATCGTTGGCTTGTTTCTATCACAGAATTGCCATAGGCCATGTGGAAGCCGGTTTGCGTACCTGGGACAGGGATAATCCATTCCCTGAAGAAATCAATCGCGTACTGACTGGCCGTTTGGCGCACTGGCATTTTGCACCTACTGAAAGCTCACGTCAGAATCTCTTGAAAGAGGGCGTCTCTGATGCCGATATTATCGTCACTGGCAATACCGTGATCGATGCCTTGTTGATGACGGCAGAGCGTGACCTTGATCTGGGCATAGAGCTTGATGCCAGCAAACGCCTGGTATTGGTGACTTCTCACAGACGTGAAAATTTTGGTGAACCTTTTGCGGATATCTGCCGCGCCATACTCAAGCTGGCAACAGATAATCCGGACGTGCAATTCCTTTACCCTGTGCATCCAAATCCAAATGTCAAGGAAGTTGCCCACGCTACGCTGGGGCAATGCGCCAACATCCATTTGTGTGAGCCACTGGACTATGCCCCCTTTGTTGCTGCCATGAAGCGTGCTTATCTGATCATCAGCGACTCTGGTGGCGTGCAGGAAGAAGCGCCTGCTCTGGCAAAACCTGTGCTGGTCTTGCGCGAAGAAACCGAGCGCCCAGAAGCAGTGGAGCAGGGCGTAGTGAAACTGGTCGGTGCCAATTTTGAAAATATCGTCGCCGAAGCCCAAATCCTGCTGGATGATGAAGCAGCTTATCGTGCCATGGCAAGAGGGGTATCTCCTTATGGTGATGGCCTGGCGGCAGGACGTATTGTGCAAGTGCTGCAGCAGCATTTTTCTGGTGAACTGGCGCCTGCACTTCAGCCGGTTGAAGCCGGGCGTGAGCTTGGGTTAGAAGCTGAGCCTGCATGATGCGCCTCGTCTATTTCTCGCCTGTACCCTGGCATAGCTTTGCACAAAGGCCGCACCAGTTTGTGCAGTGGTTTCATCAGCAATTCAAAGCCAGGGTGTTGTGGGTAGATCCTTACCCCACACGCTTGCCGGGCATCGCTGATGTGCAACGCATACTTGCAGCGAAAATGGAACAAAAGCCGCGCTCTTGTTCAACTGCGAAAACACAGGAAAACCCGCTACAGGCAGACTGGTTGAAACTGTTGGAAGTGCCAGCGCTTCCCATAGAACCATTGCCTGCTTCAGGTTACCTGCACCAATGGCTATGGCGCAAGAGCATGGCAGAAATAGATGCTTTCATCGCTGGCGGCAAGACACAGATTGTGGTGGGCAAGCCTTCCAAGCTCGCCTTGCAAGCCATGGCACGTCATCCAGAACTACCTTCTCTTTACGATGCCATGGATGATTTTCCTGCCTTCTATGAAGGTATTTCCAGCAAGGCCATGGAATTTACTGAGCGCCATCTGGCTGCCAGGGTCAATAAAATTGTAGTGTCTTCCAGTGCTGTATCAAGGTTTTCTGCGCACGAAGATAAACTCAGCCTGATTTTGAATGCCTGTGACAGTGACAATCTGCCACCCGCATTGCCAAGATCAGCGCAGGCACCTGTATATGGCTATGTTGGCACCATAGGCCACTGGTTCGACTGGGAGGCGTTG
>Ga0207952_1000272_pt1 | contig 49661 bp, 40 predicted proteins | sample SubbioR12Aug_8Ca_FD_184831 | JGI IMG/M metagenome (GOLD analysis project Ga0207952, IMG submission 184831) | Serpentinite rock and fluid subsurface biosphere microbial communities from McLaughlin Reserve, California, USA - CR12Aug_8Ca (SPAdes) | ecosystem: Environmental > Terrestrial > Deep... | reverse complement strand
TTTAGTGTCAGTAATTTTTAGGCTACAATTTTAAAATCGATTTGAAATCCCCATTTCAAAAAACTTCGGATTTTCATATATAATCGAATCTTTTTAATAGAATGTTTCCTTAACGGGACAGTAGTGCAATCGGATAAATGAGAATAATAAAGATAAATGTCGCTGTCCAAATTTTACGAAATTTATTTTGCTTTAATCTCCAATAGTGATACGCGAGATAAATACAACAGAGTGGAATGGCTACAAGAAGTAAAAGATTATACCAAACTGGTACGTGAGCCATTCCAATTAGAATAAGAACTATTCCGATAATTGATACAAATTTTTGATAATGATTCATATTGTAAATTTCTTTATTTGGTTAATAGATAGTTTAAAACAAAAAAGGACGCAACCGAAATTACGTCCAAATCTGAGGTACTGTCATACCCGCGTACAAAGACTTAAAGTGGCTACGTCCATTGCTGGACGTAATCATCACTTGTTCTAGTACGCTTTGAAAATTGACAGTTTTCAGATTTGAACGCAGCGAAAAACTACGTTATAAAATTTTTTGTTTTAGTTTGTTACATAAAAAATCGTTTGTTTGTTTGTTTGTTAGTTAGTTCGTTGGTTCGTTAGTTCGTTGGTTTGTTGGTTAGTTCGTTAATTCGTTAGCTAGTTCACAAAAAATACACTTGGTTTTTCACTTCTTCGGATGAGTGTGTTTGTAAAAAATGAAGAAGCCGATTAAATGTTTCAGAAAACGCTCGTTGCTTGGAAAGAATAATTCCTCGATGGTGTTTGTTCTTTCTCGCAAGTTCGTTGTGTATTTCAATATAGTCTTTCACGTTGTATGAAAAAATCGTCCGCTGTTCTTGTTGAGAAAAAATAAATTGTTCTTCATCGGATTTTCCTTTTCTCATTGCTTCCTGTGCGTGAAGCGCATCAAATCCTCTTTTCCTCAAAGTGTTTGCTAATAGAAAGTGAACGTCTTCATCGAGGAAAAGAGTAATCTTCATTTTACATTACCATTGCATTTGGATGAGGATGAACTTGCTTTTTCCACAATTCAACATTTTTTTCATCCGCTATCTGCAAATCAATTTCATCAAGGTGTTCAAAATAATATGCTAATGCCGAATGTATCTGCGCCGGTGAAAGATGTTGTAATGCAATAAGAATTTCGTCAACGCTCATTCCTAATTGATAATATCCGGCAATTGTTGCTACGGAAATTCTCGTTCCCAAAATAATGGGTTTGCCTCCCAATACTTTTGGGTTACAAACAATATGAGGGTAGATGTTTGGAATAATCTTTTTCGGTCGAGAATCTTTTTTCAACTCTTTTCCGATTCTATCGTGTTTTGTTGTTAATGTTTGTGTACTCATATTTTATATGTAAGTAAAATCCTCAATTTTTCGATTCAATATAATAGTTCTCTATCGGTGCGAAAAACTACGTTATAAAATTTTACGCTCAATGAGTCATAGACCAAAGGCGTATAAATGTTTTAGTTTGTTACATAAAAATCGTTAGTTGGTCAATTCGTTTGTTAGTTAGTTCGTTAGTTCGTTATTACTGTTTCAAAGAATCTAAAATTTGTTGCGGAGTTTTTCTTCCGCGTTCGGTTTTGTCAAAGTCCGTGTCAAAACTTACAATTTCCAAATCGTATTTTTCTGCGGCAGTGTATTGATACGCATCATCAAAATCGAGATTATACATTTCTATTGTTTGTGTTACGAGCGGAGATTCACTCGGTTGAAGATATAAAAGTTGGACTGAGCCATCAGTAAAAGAATCGCGAACAAATTGCAAAAACGTTTCTTTCTTTTTCAACTTACACAGCGTTACGCCAATAGAATGAAACCCAAAATCCGTGATGAAAAAATTATCGGAAGTGAACGCATCGAGAAAATATTTCACTTCTTCTGCACGTTCTTGCTCCAGCAATCGTTCAAGCCAAATGTTCGTATCTACAAGATACATCGTTATTCTCCGCGCCACTCAAGTGATTTTTTTTGAAGTTCCAGCGAGGTGTATTGGTTACGATATTCTTTCAATGCGCCAGCCCAATCTTGTCGTAATTTTTTTCCCGGTTTCTTCAATGTTTCTTTTTGTACAATAAACTCGATAAAGCGTTCCACTTCTTGTTGAGATTCGGGAGCGAGTTGGTGAATTTTTTCTTCTAATGTTTGCATGATGATATTCGTAAAATGTTACAATAAAAATTGTTAGTCCCGATATTTTTTATTTTTGTTCCACGGTTTTCCATTGGATGTTCAACTGCATCAATTTCGGGCAAAATCTACAAAGAAAGTCCTCAATCTACAATACGTAGTTTCAAAATTTCTTCAACGTGCTTCACAATTTTCTCTGTTGCGCCGCGATGTTGTTCGACAAATGCTTTGCAAATTCTTCCAATGTCGTTTTTGAGTATCTCGTTAGTAAATATTTTTTTCAGAGTCAAAAATAATTCTTGCTCATCATTTACCGAAATTATTCCTCCAAGTTGTTGTAATGCGATTGCTTCATTTGAGTTTTGAAATTTTGGTCCGACAAGAACCGGAATTCCAAACACTGCCGGCTCAAGAACATTATGAACTTTTTCCTTAAAACTTCCTCCGACAAACGCAATATCAGCATATTGATATAACGAAAGTAAAACGCCAATCGAATCGACGAGAATGATTTGTTCGTTGTTGTAATTCTTCATTTGCGAAAAACGAATTGAAGAATTTTTTTCACTCAACTGCGATTCAATTCTAATAAGCGTTTTCTCCGTTGGTTCGTGCGGAACAAAAATTGTCAATAAGTTTTTATGTTCCGTAGAAAGTTGAAATAAAGCCGGAATAAACACACGCTCATCTTCTTCCCAACTGCTGCCAATGACAAAAACTTGTTTTCCTTCAATCACGTTCTTGGCAAGAAGTTGTTTTTCTTTTGCTTCGTTTGCGCGTTGCACTACTTGGTCAAAGCGCGATTCGCCGATTGTTTCGATTACAGCGTTAGTAATTCCGAGTGAACGAATGTTTTCTTGTTCGCTATCAGAAACAGTAAACAAATACTGCACGTTGCTGAACATCATTCGATAATACATTCGTTTCAAAAAAAATGACATTCGTAAACGAACATTCGCAACAACAATCGGAATATTATTTTCACGCAATTGCCAGATATGATTCGACCATAAATCGTAACTCATAAATAATGCAACATCGGGGCGAACAATTTCGAGAAAACGTTTTGCATTTGCGGTTGAATCAAAAGGCAAATATGTTTTCACATCAACAAGTCCATCGAGTTTTGCGTTCTCAAATCCCGACGGAGAAAAAAAACTTGCAATTACACAAAGCGAAGGAGCATTTTTCTTTAGTTGAGCAATAATTGGTTTCGCTTGTTCAAATTCTCCGAGCGACGATGAGTGAATCCAGATTCGCTTTCCTTTGTTTTGAGAATACGCAAGCGAGCGCTCGAGGTGAACAAAAAGATTTTTTCTTCCCTCAATTCCACGCCGTATTTTTGGGTTGAACAGCGCAGCCACATAAAACCCGAACCATAAAAATGGAATAAAAAAAATGTTGTACAAAAATTTATAGAAATGGTTCATTTCAACTCACTAACTTTTTCTTTGCGTTCCTTCGCGCCCTTTGCGGTAAAAAATATAACCGCCAAGTGCGTAAAGATTCGCAAAGCAAAATTTATTTTCTTAAAAATTCTTTCACTGCATTCACAACCATTTCCATAGAAATATCTTTCATACACCGAAAATGTCCTTTCGGACATTCCTCCAAACCGATATGCGAGCAGGGACGACAATCGAGATTTTCCACTTGCAAAATTTTCGCATTTGTTCGGTACGGAAAAAAACCAAACTCTTCCACTGTTGAACCGAAAATTGCTATAACATTTTTCTTTCGAGCAGCAGCGATATGAAGATTTGCAGAATCATTCGTAACAACAACTTCGCACAAGTCCATCAACGCCGCAGATTCGAGCAAAGAAATTTTTCCGGCAAGATTGATTACCGATTGCGAATTACGGATTTCGGTTTTTATTGACTCGCAGTATTCGCTTTCATTCGGTGCGGCGAATAAAAGTATTGTTGCATCGTGTTTTTCAATCAGTTCATTTGCGAGTTGAATAAAATTTTCTTTCAACCATATTTTTGTTTTGTGCCGCGCGGTGGGGCAAATAGCAATGATTTTTTTTGATTCAAACAACCCTTCGACTCCGCTCATTATCACGTTCTTTACTCGTTCATTTATTTCATCCGGAAAAAATATTTCCAATCCTTTATCATCATTTTCAATTCCAAGGGGGGCAAGAGTTCGTATATATTTTTCGGGAATCGAAAGTTTCTTCTCAAAGAGATTTGCTTTGAGATTTACGAGCAACCATCGTTTCCACAAATCTTTATCAATTACCAATGTTTGTTTTGCAAGTTGAAATCGCAGTAAACGTGTTCGTAAACTATTGTGCAAATCAATTACAACATCGTACGCGCGAAGTTTGAGAGCATTGCGAATAATACGTAATGGAAGAACACGCGGCGAACCGAATTCTATTACGTTATTGATGTGAGGATTGAAACGAAGAACCTCTGCAAATTCTTTTTTTACAAGCACATCAATTTGCGCGGAAGGAAATTTCTTTCGGAGCAAACGATACACCGGCGTCGTGAGAATCACATCGCCGAGTGAACTGAGTCGAAGAATGAGAATACGCATTGTTACGGTAATCGTTATTTGTTATCAGTTAATTGTAAATTTCAATCAGTGCCGATGAACAAAGAACCATTAACCGATAACTATTCATAGCGGAAGTAAAATTCTAATTGTTGTTCCTTTGCCAAGCGTAGAATCAACTTCAATTCTGCCTTTATGGTCTTCGACTATTTTTTTCGTTATAGCCATTCCGAGTCCCGTGCCGACTTTTTTTCCGTAGGTCATAAACGGCTCGAAGATTTTATCCTTCACTTCTGCTGGCATTCCAATTCCCGTATCGGCAAACTCGACAACAAGCGATGATTCTTTCCGAAAAGCATTAACCGATAACGTTCCACCTTTCGTCATCGCGTCTGCGGCATTTCCAGCAATGTTGTAAAACACGCGCAATAATTTTTCCGAATCCGCTTTCAGGGTTCCCCGAAAATCAATTTTATCAACGATAGTTATATTTTTCTTTTCAAAATCGCGGCGCACAAACTCAATCAAACCGGTGATAATGTCCGCGAAATCCGTCTCCTGAATATTCAAATGCGAAACACCACGTGTGAAATCTAAAATTTCCTGCGCCATACTGACGAAGCGGTCAACCTGTGATATTATTACTTCTGCTTGTTTGGAAAGATTTTCATCTCCTAATTTTCGCTTCAATACTTCTGCATTGAGCCGCATCGTCGTCAACGGATTTTTTATGTCGTGGACAATCGTTGCCGCCATTTTTCCGACAGCGGCGAGCCGTTCCGATTGCACCATTTGTTGAGCAACTTGCGCATTGGTAATCGCAATAGCAATGTGTGTGGAAAGCGCCTGCACAAATTGTTCGTCTTGAACCGAAAAAACTCCCCCCACCTTATTGAGTAATTGAAACACACCGATAATTTTTCCCGTTCTGTCTTTTACAGGAACGCACAGCATACTCTTCGTTCGATAACCGGTTTTTTTATCAATGAGAACATCAAACTTCGGGTCATTATACACGTCGGGATTATTATAAATTTCTCCCGTCTCCGCAACGTGACCGGCAATGCCAATTCCCATTGGAAGACGAATTTCGATAATCTCCGATGCTTTTAACACTTTCGACCATAATTCTTTTTTTGCTTCGTCAATGAGATACAATGTTCCCCTGTCGCAATTGATGAGTCGTAATGCAGTTTCAAGATTGAGTGTGAGTAGTTGGTCGAGGTCGAGTGATGAGTTAAGAATTTTTGCCGCTTCAATGAGATGTTGCAATTGCCCCAACTGTTTGTTCATCTGCTCTGTATTGCGTTCATGCTCGCGAACAAACGTTAAATCAATCGAGCGTAATCGCGTACTCAACGTTTTCAATAAATTTAAAGTGATTGCGTGGCTGTTCGCAATCATTATTTCTAAAACCGCTTTCGGAATAACTAATAAAACAGAATCATCAAGAGCGATAGCGCGGGCAGAACGAGGTTTTCCATCCAGCACTTCCAACTCGCCAAAGAAATCTCCTTGATGAAGAACGGCTAACGTTAATTCCTCCTGAAACGCAGTATGTTTTTGAATTTGCACTCTCCCTTTCACAATAAGAAATAACACTCCCTCGCGGGTGGATTCTTCAAATACCATTTCTCCGCTTTTGATGTTTCGTTCATAGATATCCTCGTAGATAATATCGAATAACGAATCAGTATCAACGCCGGCGAAAAGTGTATTTGTTTTTGCGGACTCGAGTAAATTATGTGTTGCTTCCATTATCAGTGCTTTCAATAATTTTGTGCGGTAAAAATAGGAAAACGAGAGGGAGGAAAAAAGAAGAAGCACATTTTACATTTGCAAATACTCGGTGCACTCCATTAACTCCACGATGCAAAAATACAAAAGGTCAAGCGGGTTTTCCACTTGACCTTAATGCTTTTCCAAGAAATATTTGTCCTTCCGCACTTGTCCAAAGGACTCCTTCGGAGATGCGGAATCTTTTACTTCATTAGCAAAAGTTTCTTTGTTTCTGTGAAAAATTGATTTCCGCTATTACTCACTTGTAAACGGTAAAGGTACGTTCCGCTTGGAGTATTTGCTGCATTCCACGTTGAAGAATAAACACCCGCGGGTAATTCTTCATTAACAACGATTGCAACTTCCTTCCCAAGCATATCGAAAATGCTTAACGTAACAAATCCATTTTCTTTTATTTGGAATTTGAAATTTGTTATTGGATTAAAGGGGTTGGGATAACAGTCCTCTAAATTATAATCAACTGGCAATGCAGAACTAATGTCCTTCACTTCCGTAATAGTAATGGTTGCCGATGCTGCATGAGGAATTATTTCATTTTCATTCCATCGCAAGTTCTTAACGGAAATAGTAGTAGAATTATCGTTTGTATTTTTTACTTTGAAGACAAGTGTAGCAAAAACACCCTCTTGTCCATCGGGAATTGAACCTGCACCTGCAAACATAACTTTCGTGGAATCAGACGTTACTCTTAAATCTTTGTAGAAACTATTTAAGAGAGGTGACCATCGAATAGAAAGAAATTGCAAATGTTGAGGAACATACTCTACATTTCCTTGAAATGACAAAATGTTGTTGCCATTACTTAGGTTTATAGGTACAAATAAACTATCTCCTCTTCTTGCTATTCCATTATTCATATTGATGTCACCACCCGCAACGAAGGTGCTGCAATAAGGAAGAGTATCAATTAAACCAACAACACGTTTGAGAATTGTTGATGCGTCTAATCCTGAAATGCTTGTATCGCACGTTACATTTGCATTGAGTCGTTGTTGTTCATTTAAAGTAATTAAGCCTACTAAATACTTTAATACTAACGCCGCATCGAAAGCCTGAACTGTATCGTTTGTATCTACATCACCGTAATGTATTATAGGACCTACCACATTTACTCCACCATTTGTTATAACTACCGGATTACTTCCTGTATTAAATACAGCAGTATTGATATTGATTGGAATAAACCCTGAAGTAGCATTTGATGGAACGTAAAATCTTAATTTAAACAATGTACCACTTCCGCTAATGTTAGACGAGCCAGCAGAACTTGTAAAGAGCATAGTATCAGTATTATTGTATTGATACATCCAACCTGCATTTCCGAGCATTGTTCCTGTGGTATCAATTCCCACAAATTCTAACATATTTTGAAACCCTGAGAATTCCATTTCCGTTGAAGCAAATGAGGAATTTGTTGGGAATGCTACAGTAACAGGGACTGATATATATTCATTAGTATGCGAAGAAACATTACCGACAGTAATATGGATAGTATCGGAAGATAATGTGCCGATAGTAATAGTTAACGTTTGTGGATCTATTGGTATGTTATTTCCTAAATCATCATTTGCGGCTATATCTAATAAGGAAAAAGTTACGTTTCCATTTACCGAAGAAGTAAATTGTGCTTTGGCAACAATACCGCTGCCACTTACACTTGGTGCCGAGGTTTTTGAAACTGCCATATCAACCGTTTGTGAATCAACTAATTGGAAAAAGGCAAGCGGATTGGTTCCAAGGAAGTCTCCTGCTGCCGCGCTATTTGTAATATATTTACATTGAGGCAAACTACTATGCAATTTAAAAGAAATTCCATACAAATTTGCAATCGGATTCGGGTCGCCTACTTTAACTTCAATCCAAAAAGGAGTGTTCGTAGGATAACTTGAAGTGTTAGAAATAGGTTTTAATGAAGCATTCAGTTTACTCTTCGATTGTTCTATATCATTTTTAACTTTGTGCGATGCTATTATATTATTTTGCGCTTTTGCCGTGTGTGTCTTCCCATAATTAAGGCCAATTGCAAGCACGTCAGCAGAGTTTATTGTGCCATTACCATTTGCATCAGCGTAGATTCTGTTCGTTGGTGCAGTCCACGGTGTTCTGTTATACGCTTGCCAACTTGTTCCAGAACCGGAGCTCGGTCCCGTTTGCCCGTAATACAAACCAATAGGTAATACATCTGCCGAATTCACTGTTCCATTATTATTACAGTCTCCGGGCCATACACTCACTCCAATGGTTATGGTAACATTCGCCGTTGCCGCAGATAATGGGATATTACCTCCGGATGAATTTGTCGCAGAAACATCCATTAAAGAAAACACAACATTAATAGATTGTGCAAGAGTGCTCAATGTTGTAAACTGTGCTTTAGCAACAATACCGCTTCCGCTCACACCCGGCGCTGCAGTTTTTGTAACCGCCATATCTATCGTCTGTGTATCAACCGGTGTAAAAAAGGTAAGAGGATTTGCGCCAAGAAAGTCTCCTGCGGCGGCACTATTGGCAACATAGGTACATTGCGCAGTATTGCTTTTCAACTTAAATGAAACACCATATAAATCACTAATAATATTGGGGTCTCCTACTTTGACCTCAACCCAAAATGCCGTGCCTTTGGGATAACTGGAACTTCCTGTTTGGGCTTTGATTGATACCGTTGGAAGAGCAAATCTTACCGAAATAGTATGATTGCTTGTTACATTAGTAAACGTGTATCCTACGGTTGAATCCACAAATTGATTATCAACAAAAACACTATCAACGTAATAACCTGATGCGGGTAAAAATGTAAACCGCTGCGATGAGCCATTGCTTACGTTCACTGTTCCCGAAGGAGAAATACTTCCATTTGTTCCTGCGGTTGCAGTGATAGTATGACTTCCGGTTCCCTGGATGTAATTAAATGCGCCAATATCTGCAATAGTGCTATCCGCGTCTTTTGTTGTAAGTGTATCTCCTGCATCTATCATTCTTGAAGCAGAAAGCAAATGGTAATTTTTATTTGTTGCATCAACAAAGCCGGGAGTAAGATTAACGTTAGAGTAAACATCCGATAGGTCGCCGCGCCTGTTGGTGCTTGTAAGATTACCATAAGATGTTGAGAACCCGGAGTAGTTGGTGGTATTATTATAGACGTTATTGAATTTAACTGTTGGCGGAGGGTTTGCCGTTGTCTGTAATCCTATCCCCGTATTGTTCGCAATGATGTTATTACGGATAACAACATTGCTATTTGCATCGATAGATTTAATTCCTCCTGCATTACTTACAATCGTGTTGTGTTCTATAGTTGAGTTTGCCGCAACATTGATAATAGCCGCATTTCCATTTCCCCAAAACACATTACGACGAACAGTTATACCATAATAACCAGATATTCCATACTGCGTATTTTGATAAATAAACGAACTATCCAAAATTAAACTACTCTGATTCATAGATATACCATATCCATTGTTTTGTGCAATCGTTGACGACTTTATCGTAGTAGTTCCATAAACACCAGCTACTCCGTAGGAACTGTTGTTGATAATGCTGGATGAAAGTATTGTTCCACTATTATAAACATACACCCCATAACTGTTGTTGTTCAGAACATTACACCCTTGCATTGTTGCGTTATTCATAAGCGTGACTGCGTAAGATGTATTTTCCCGAATGGTGGAATTGGTTATGCTGCCGTTACTTCCATCAAGAGTAATACCACTACTGTTGCGCCAGATGAGTGAATTACTCACCTGTAGTTTTGCCGACGCATTCATCATTACCGCACTTCCTCCATACTCTACCACACAATACCGCATCTCACTCGACGCATCAAAAAACGTCGTGTTCGTAAAGGTAATGCTTGACCAATTGTTCGCCGCAAGCGTTGGCTCTGCTGTTGTAAAACGAATACTATCTGCAGTAGTTCCTACAGCATTGAGAATACCGTTCACCTGTAGAGATTGCCCGTAAATAAATTTCACTCGCACCCCCGGTTGAATCGTCAAGGTGCTTCCCAAAGGAACGGTTACCATATTGATAATAAGGTATGGAATTGTCGTATTCGACCACGTTCCCGATTGATTCCCCTGCATAGGAATTTCTGTTAATGTATAAGAAGGTGTCGGATGACTAATCGGATTTCCCGTTTGGTCATAAGCATATCGCCCCATATCAGCGCGCGTTCCGTCGGATTCCGGTGCGCTCAACGTATCACCCGCATCTACACATTTTGAAGTTCGCTGCAAATTGTAATTACGCGTTACTGCATTGACGAAAAACGGGTCAAAACTAATGTTCATATACACATCGGCATTATCCGCATTTTTATTCTGCCAAAAGGTTTGCCCTATATACGTTGAGAACCCGGAGTAGTTAGTCGTATTATTATAGACGTTATTAAACTTGACGGTCGGCGGAGGGTTTGCCGTTGTCTGTAATCCAATCCCCGTATTGTTCGCAATGATGTTATTACGGATAACAACATTGCTATTTGCATCGATAGATTTAATTCCTCCTGCATTACTTACAATCGTGTTGTGTTCTATAGTTGAGTTTGCCGCAACATTGATAATAGCCGCATTTCCATTTCCCCAAAACACATTACGACGAACAGTTATACCATAATAACCAGATATTCCATACTGCGTATTTTGATAAATAAACGAACTATCCAAAATTAAACTACTCTGATTCATAGATATACCATATCCATTGTTTTGTGCAATCGTTGACGACTTTATCGTAGTAGTTCCATAAACACCAGCTACTCCGTAGGAACTGTTGTTGATAATGCTGGATGAAAGTATTGTTCCACTATTATAAACATACACCCCATAACTGTTGTTGTTCAGAACATTACACCCTTGCATTGTTGCGTTATTCATAAGCGTGACTGCGTAAGATGTATTTTCCCGAATGGTGGAATTGGTTATGCTGCCGTTACTTCCATCAAGAGTAATACCACTACTGTTGCGCCAGATGAGTGAATTACTCACCTGTAGTTTTGCCGACGCATTCATCATTACCGCACTTCCTCCATACTCTACCACACAATAACTCATCTGACTCGCTGCATCAAAAGAGGCAGTATTAGCAAAGGTAATACTACCCCAACTGCCGGCAGTTCCATTTCGAGTAAATTTAATTGAATCGGATGATGTACCGTTTGCAGAAAGAATACCGTTAACAGTCATATTAATACCAGAATTAAATTGTACAACAACTCCTGGATTTATGGTGAGAGTTTGCCCGCTTGGCACAGTAATATTTCCAATAATGATGTACGGATTTCCGGTAACTGTCCACGTGCCGGATACATTTCCCGAAGTATTGGTGTAATTAGAAATGGTTACAAACGAGAAACCTGCTGACCAAACACCATTCACTAATCCTTGCTTCGTACGTCCTCTCCAAAAATATTTCGTGTTGTTGGCTAAAACGTTGTTAGCAATTGTATAATTTGACGCGGTTACACTTTGATTGACAAGTGTGCTTGTAAAATTACTATCAACGGAAACCTGAACAGTATAACCTGTTGCATTGGTAACATCGCTCCAATCTAATGCCGGAGTAAGCGAAACATTTGTTGCGTTGTTGACGGGTAAAAGAAGAGTTGGGGGCGATAACGCGGCTGAATCAATCGTTATAAACGTGAACACTGTTGACCAATCACTATTCACGGCTCCCTGCTTTGCGCATCCTCTCCAAAAATATGTTGTGTTGTATGCTAAAACACTGTTAGGAATCGTATAATTTGATGCGGTTACATTTTGATTAACAAGTGTGTTTGTAAAGTTATTATTAACGGAAACCTGAACGGTATATCCTGTTGCATTGGTAACATTGCTCCAATCTAATACGGGAGTACGCGAAACACTCGTTGCATTGTTGACCGGTAAAAGAAGCGCTGGGGATGTAAATGACGGAATATACGTTGCTTTCACACTATAAGGGAATTGCCAACTTGTCGGCGTAGCTGCACCGGTAACTTTGATATAATATGTTCCGCTATTTAAATTTTCCGCAGAAATAATATACGGGAAATACGAGATAACCGATTGATTAACGGCTTGATTATTGGAGTTACGAATTTCACTTGTGTTTAAAATCCCACCCATTCCGGAAATAGTAACTTTCAATGTGGCTGATGTTGGTAACGTTATTTTGTAAAAGTCGCTATCGGTAGAAACAAGATTTGGTTGATAGGTTATTGAACCTTCGTATGTATTATCAAAATTAATCGTGTAAGCAAATCCATGAATATCCGGTTCATCAAGTCCACGAAAGATGGAAACATAATCATCTCCTTCACTCGTATGGACATAATTTGTTAGTAGTGTATCAGTCAATCCAAAAGGAACCGGGGCTGATGTTTCGTCGTGTAACCATTGCCTATCTAAATCTACAACGAAGTCTCCGCTTGTTCCAACACCAACATCTGATGTAATCCAACAATATCGAATATTTGTAGTAGGCAATGGCATTGCGGAATTATCCTTTGTTCCTTCACTTATTCCAACAATTAAATCGTTTTCTACGCCGTTACAATTTACGTCGTGATTACCAAAAGTCTGTGATAAAAAATCTGCGTTATCTTCCGTTCCCCCAAATAAATATCGCCCCGGCAAAGGCGGATTGTAAATGTAACTCCACCGCAAATCTCGCACCGCCTCACTCGTGAAGTCAATAGTTTTTTTTTGATTTCCATTCCCTTGTTTATTTTTTAATGCTGGCCATTCGGCTGCATTGCTTCCAAGATGAGGAGTTCCAATCGTAACGAGTTTTGCAACTTTATGGCCATCTGCCGCATTGGGGTCAATCCACCATTTATGTTGTCCATTTCCTTTTAAACGCTGTAAATATTCCCGTGCAGCAAGTCCTCCCATTGAATGACCGACAAGAATTACTTTTTCCGCATCGGTCGCGGCAAGTACCGCTTCGATACATTTTTTCAGCGCATATCCTTGCTTAATAATTGCAGATTCGTTTCCATCTGATTCAAGCGCAAAGAGTCCACCCGGCGCACTGGAACTATGCAACAGAATTTTTGGGTCATTGGGATTTTCATTCCAAAAGTTCTCAAAATTTATTGTATAAAGATTTCCTGCGGTGAGTTGATTGACGGGATTATTATTTTCATCAACGGTCGGGAATAATACATCATCATCTATTGTTCCTAAAATGTTATCCGGTCCTTCTAACTTTGTCATATCTGCATACGCATTTAAGACGGCGTGAAAAACATTATTTGACGTGAATGGTCCCCATTGTTGTTCCAATTGATTTATTGTTCCACTCCATCCCGCTTCGTCGCTGCTGGCTAAGCCATGCACAAATATAATCGGGTACGGTAATGTGCTTTGCCCAAAAATGTTTTGAGAAAACATAAATAAAAATAATAGTATGATATAGTTACGTTTCATAATGATTTCCTTGTCGTAATTATGTTTGTTTGAAAAGTGGATTGATAATAAGCCAGAACATTTTTTTCCGCTATTTTATTTCAATCTGTGAATTAAAAAAATCGTGCATTTACTAAACGCAATAAAAACATCTTTGTATTTCTACACTGAATGGTTACAGCAATTAAATGTTAAAATTATAAAGCGAAAGGAAGAAACTCGCAGGTGTGGCTCGGTAGGGGAACGGAAGAATTTTAGATTTTATATTTTACATTTTAGATTGAAAACTGAAAACTTAAAATCCTCTTTGTTCGAGTATCGGGTCGCAGAAGATTGTTACACTTCTCCGCTTGAGAACCGAAATTATTTTTTGTTGGGCTAAATATATGTTAGGAGGAGGAGGAAAAAAAGAGAATTTTAAAATTAATTTTTCAGCAAATAACATCTGTTGGTCGCACTCATTGGTGGAGAGATATAATTTACTTCGGGATATCTGCATTGTTTTAGCGTCAACCCAAAGATGGAGTCTACTTTTCCTATAGGGCTTTTCCATTCATTGAATTATTTCTCACAAATTTAAAAGAAGCGGACTCCATCTGCGAATTTTCTTGTTTTTTCGCTATTTTCACAATCCCAACTCTCTCTCACAACTGTGCAAACGCCATCCGCATATGTGCAATTACCTTCTGCAACTATGCATTTTCCTTCCGCACAAGTGCACTTTCCGTTCGCAACCGGGCATTTACTTTTCGCACATTTGCACTTGCCTTCTGCACTTGGGCATTTTCCTTCCGAACATTTGCGCTTGTCTTCCGTAACTGTGCATTTTTCTTTCGCACTATTGCACCTACCTTCCATAACTGTACGCCTACCTTCTGCACTTGTTTATTTTGCTTCTGCGCAGATTAAGAAGACAGTCAGGAAACTTCCCATAACTTCCAGATAAATTAAATTGGTCGTTGGAGTTTTATTTTCGGTGTGTGTAATTTTCGTCACATTTTTTGGGAAACTTTTTTCAAGAAAATATAGTTTTATTTTAGGAGGAAGAAAACCAACGGGAACAATTTCAAAACTGTATTTCAGCGGAATTCTTTCTCACGTAAATAACTAATTTAATCACAATTCAAAGAAAGATAATTTATTATGGCAAACAGAAATTTCTTACCCAGAACCGATGCTCAGTTGAATTTTTGGTTAAACAACTTTGCAGCAAAAATTGGTAACTTCGCGGCGGATGTAGGAATTACTCCCGAGCAGGTAACCCAATTTGAAACCGATAAAACCAATTTAGCGATGCGGCTGAATGATGTGCAAACGAAAAAAACTGCGTATCAATCGTCCGTAACCGAAAAAGATGCCGTCAAGGAGGCAATCGTGAAGCGCATTCGTGATGCCGCCGTAATGATAAAGCGACATACAAATTATACCGATACAATGGGTGAAGATTTAGGTATCGTTCCGCCGGAAATTCCTGGTGTTCCCGGAGGAACGGAAAATGCAATGCCGGAATTTCAAGCGGTGGAGTTACCCGACAGAATCCGCTTGGATTGGCTCAAGGATATCTTCGATGGAGTCATCGTACAATGCAAACGCGGGAATGAAACAACATTTACCACGCTTGGCACAGATATGACTTCTCCGTACGAAGATACGCGCGCGAATCTTTCCATCGGAGTACCGGAGATTCGGTATTACCGTATGCGCTATATTTTGAAGGATGAAGAAGTCGGTCAGTGGTCGGATGAAAAACGTGTCGTCTGCACCATTGATGCGAGAACGTAAGTAAACATCACAAAACAATAAACCCTCAATCGTTTTGGTTGAGGGTTTTATTTTAAATTCTCTTCTCGTACCGCTTTTTCACAAACTCACACCACTTCCAACAACTCCTCCACCACATTATACTTTTGAAACGGAGGAAGCATATACACACCGGCAACCATTCCTTTCACTTCTTTCAATAACTCTTTTGCAACGTGAGTTCCGACGCTTTGCCCTTTATCTCCTGCGTTGCGTATTGCATCTCTAATCTTTGCAGGAATTCTCATTCCGGGAATTTCGTTGTGCAAAAACTCCGCGTGTTTGTAACTTCTGAGCGGAAGTAAGCCGAGCATAACAGGAATTTTCAAATGCTCGATACGTTTCAAAAACATCTCAATCGTACGCAGTTCATAAATCGGTTGTGTGAAAATAAGTTCTGCGCCCGACTCTGCTTTTTTTATTGTCCGCTCAATTTCCGTATCAATATTTTCTGCAATCGGGTTTGCAGCACAGCACACAAGAAACGAAGTTGGTTGCCCGATTGTATTTCCAACCAAATCCATTCCGCGATTCATCGAAGCAACTGCGCGTATAAGTCCCGCAGAAGAAATATCGAACACGGTTTGCGCTTGCGGATAATCTCCAATTTGCGCTGGGTCGCCGGTAATGCAAAGAATATTTCTCAAACCCAAAATATGCGCGCCGAGAAGTTCCGATTGCAAGCCAATCATATTTCTATCGCGTGTCGTTAAATGGGTAATTGCTTCCATTCCGACTTCGTTTTGTATTCGCGTAGAAATTGCAATGGAACTCATCCGCAATCTCGCACGCGCTCCATCGGTAATGTTCACAGCATCAATGCCAATGTTGTGAAGATACTTCGCTCCATCAAGTACGGGAGAAACATCTGTGCCGCGGGGAATATCGAGCTCAACAGTGGTGAGAAATTTTTTTCCGATGTTTTGTGCGAACCGTGAACGACTTGAGGTGGTTAGAGGTTGGAGGTTAGAGGTTGGAGAAGAAAATTTTTCCTTTACTTTTATTTCCGGAGTCCGAACACCAACTTGCAAACCTTTGATTGCATCCCGAATTGCACGGATGTGTGCAGGCGTTGAACCACAGCATGCGCCAATCAATGTTACTCCCGCTTCGACAAGTTCTTTTGCATATTGCGCAAGATATTCCGGCGTTGTATGATAAATCGAACGACCGTTGAGTAATGTTGGAATTCCCGCTGCAGGCTGTGCAGAAAGAATCACTCCGTTTTTGTGAATATTTTTGATAATAGAAAACATTCTCTGCGGACCAACAGTGCAATTCGCCCCGACAATATCGGCTCCGTGTTCGAGTAAATGTTCAATTATTTCAATCGGGAAATTTCCGGAAAGTATTGCACCATCTTCTGCAAATGCTTTTTGCGCAACGACGGGAATATCTTTTGTGAGTTCTTTTGCAGCGGCAATCGCTTCATCGAGTTCTGCAACACTCACAAACGTTTCAAGGAACAATACATCAACTTCTGCTTTCAACAAAATTTCAATTTGTTGTTTGAATGCATCACGCGCTTCTTGTTTCTTCAATTTACCAATCGGTTCAAGCATCATTCCCGTTGGACCAACTGCGCCGGCGACGTACACATTCTTTCCACTCGCCGCGCGTTTTGCAATTTCAACTCCCGTGCGATTGATTTCTTCCAACTTATCTTCCAAACGATACTGCGCAAGACGGAAACGATTTGCAGAAAACGTGTTCGCCTCAATAATTTCCGAACCCGCATCAATATACTCACGATGAACGCGCTCAACGATATCCGGATTTTTGATATTCTGAATTTCGTGCGGCATTTCATCATACTCGTACAAATCGAGCAATGTTCCCATCGCTCCATCACAGAGAATGGGACCATCGAGTATGCGTTGTTTAAATGGTTTCTTCACGTTTATAATAAAGTGGTTCTGGGTTGGAGGTTTGTGAAATTTATTCCTCAAACCACTAACCACCAACCGATTTAAAATTCTTTCTAAATGTTATTTGACAACAAAGTTTAGTAAAATAAGTTTCTCTTCAACTTTCTTCCTCTGGTCTCCTTGAATTTCAATATCTCTCCCTTTCACCGTTCCACCGGCGCCGCAATGTTGTTTTAAGATTGTTGCAATTTCTTCAATCACATTTGGATTATGTTGAAAGCCGGAAATAATCGTTACCACTTTTCCTTTCCTTCCTTTTGTATCAAGAAGAATTCGAAGAGATTTTTTGTCGCCATCAATTTTCATTTTAATATCACTGCTCTACGCTATTCTTCTTCCAAATCATCCAGAAACGCAACCGCCCTTCGCAAATGCGGAATCACAATCGAACCGCCAACGGTCAATGCAACGGAAAATATATCATACATTTCATCACGTGTTGTTCCGAGAGATTTACATTTTTCGATATGATACGCAATGCAATCATCACAGCGCAACACCATCGAAGAAACGAGACCGAGCATTTCTTTTGTTTTTTCATCGAGCGCGCCTTTTTCGTACGTGAGTGTATCAACGCCGAAAAATCTTTTCACGGCGCGATTTCCTTCACTCAATATTTTCTCGTTCATCTTCGAACGAAATTCTTGAAATTCTTTATTCTTTTTTCCCATAAAAACAGATTACAGATTTTGGATTACTGATTAGTGTTGTGTTGGAATGTTATTCTAATTCAAATTTAAACTGTTCAATATAAAATGTAAAATATAAAATCTAAAATTCCTTTGGTTCTTCTTTCTTAAATATAATTGTATCTCCCAACAGCGTTTCATCGGTTTGAGAAAAATCTGTTGTGTAATGCAACCCGCGACTTTCTTTTCGCTGCAATGCACTGCGGACAATAAGTTCTGCAACGAGAACTAAATTACGCAACTCAATCAATCCTTCCGAAACTTTTGTGCGACGATAAAACTCTGTTATTTCTTCACGCAAAAATTCTATACGACGTAACGCACGTTGCAAACGTAAATCAGAACGTACGATGCCACCATAATCCCACATTGTTTGTTGAATTTCTTTTTTGTTATGCTCAATTAAAATCCATTCTTCATTATTCACCGTTCCGCTTTCATCCCACGAAGGAACAGAAACATTTTCAAACTTTTGTTGTAATTGTTGCTTTGTTCCTAAACTCGCGCGATGAGAAAACACAACCGCTTCCAACAATGAATTACTCGCCAAACGATTTGCGCCGTGCACTCCCGTCATTGCAACTTCACCGCACGCAAATAAATTTTCAATCGAAGTTTTTCCGAGAACATCCGTAACAACTCCACCGCACACATAATGCGCTGCGGGAACAACGGGAATTTTTTCCTTCGTAATATCGAGTTTAAATTTTTCCAAACATTTTTTGTAGATGTTCGGAAAATGTTCTTTTATTTTTTCTGAAGGAAGATGTGTTACATCAAGTTCCACGAATTCATCGCCGCTTTTTTTTAATTCCGTATCAATCGCTCGCACGACAATATCACGCGGCGCAAGTGATTCGCGTTCATCATATTTTTTCATAAACGCTTCACCGCTTGTCGTTCGCAACACTCCACCGAAACCGCGCACCGCTTCCGAAATTAAATACGCCGGCGAACCGGATTGATACAACGTTGTCGGATGAAACTGGATAAACTCCATATTGGAAAGTTTTGCACCGGCACGATACGCCATTGCATAACCATCGCCCGAAGCAATCGGTGGATTCGTGGTGTGCAAATACACTTGTCCCGCGCCACCACTTGAAAGCATCGTTACATTTGCAAGAAAAGTTTTCACGACATTTTCATCTTCATCGAGAGCGTACGCGCCGTAACAATGTTTTTTTTCGTCAGAAGATTTCTTTTTTTTCAGGTGGTGTTCCGTAATTAAATCAATCGCAAAATGATTTTCAAATATCGTAATGTTTTTTTGTTCGGAAATTTTTTCGAGAAGCGCGCGTTCGATTTCTTTTCCCGTTAAATCTGCGGCGTGTAAAATTCTGTTGCGCGAGTGTCCTCCTTCGCGCGAAATATCAAATTTATTTTGTTTGCGCGTAAAGTGAACGCCGATTTCGACTAGTTCATTGATGCGTTCGGGACCTTCTTTCACCATTAATTCCACAACGTCGCGATGACACAAACCGCAGCCGACACTCAGCGTATCTTGAATGTGCATTTCAAAAGAATCGTCCGTACCGACAACAGAAGCAATTCCTCCTTGTGCGTAATTTGTGTTCGATTCCGCTTTTTCTTTTTTCGTAATGATTGCAACCGAAGCAAGCTCCGAAACTTTCAACGCATAAGAAAGTCCCGCAATGCCGCTGCCGATAACGAGTATGTCAGTTTTAATTTCCAAATGATTTTCTTTGTGCCTTGGTGTCTTGGTGTTTAAATTCTTTCTTACCACCAAATCACAAAGACACTAAATTTTTACGCGAAACTATGTTCAGCAACTTGTTGATAAGAAAAATTTGTAATATCCGCTCGTTGTTTTGCGTGTTCAATCGTGAAACTGACAACAGCGCCATTCGTATCCAAATCAATGAGAATGTTTTCGTCGAGGTCGCGTGTTTCAACAACTTCGTTATCTGTCAACGTAACAAGAGCGGTATCGGTATCGTGAAAATATTTTATTTGCATAAGTTATTCCTTAAATGAACGGTCAAAAAATGCGTTATGAATCGTTTCTTTATCTTCCAATAAAATCACTCGTAAATATCTATCGTTTCTGTTACGAGTGAAAAGAAAGTATTGAGTGAATTTCATTTATACTAACGGTAAAAATATAGGAAAGTAAAAAGAAATAATTTTCTCGTTGTGAATTTTACTTTGCTGTTACTGGAAAATTATTCTCAGAAAATTCAGAAAATACTTTCTCAAACACTTTCATCGCATCATCAACTTGTTCTTTTGAAAGAATGAGCGGAGGAAGTAAACGAAGTACATTTACATTCGTACAATTAATGAGAACGCCATTCTCTAACATTTTTTCTGCAACTGTTGAACCATCGTGGGTAAGTTCTACGCCGAGCATCATTCCTTTTCCACGAACTTCTTTTATGAAATTCGGAAACTTATTTTTCGACATACAAAGTTTTTCCAAAAAATAATTTCCAACTTCAATCGCATTTTGCATAATTCCATTTTCAAGAATTTCTTTCACAGTTGCAATTCCAGCACAACACGCAACGGGGTTTCCGCCAAATGTTGTTCCGTGAACTCCGACAGTAAAAACATCAGCGACTTTTTCATTTCCTAAAATTCCTCCGAGGGGAAGTCCGCCGCCGACTGCTTTTGCAAAACAAATAACATCCGGTTGCACATTGTAATGTTCAAAACAAAAAAACTTTCCCGTGCGTCCAATCCCCGCTTGAATTTCATCTGCAATAATGAGGAAATCAAACTTCTCTCGCAACAAAAATAATTGTTCAATAAATTCTTTCGATGCCGGAACAATTCCTCCTTCGCCTTGAATAAATTCCAAAAATATTCCTCCAGTTGTTTCATTTACTTTGGAAATCAAATCATCAACATCGTTGAAACGAATCACGCTTGTATTCGGAAGAAACGGCTCGTAACCGCTTTTGTATTTTTCCTTGTCCATAATCGAAAGCGCGCCGTACGTTCTTCCGCTAAATCCGTTGGACATTCCGAACACGTTCACTTTATTTTTTTTCTTTCCCCATTTCCGAACAAGTTTCATCGCGCTTTCAATCGCTTCTGTTCCGCTGTTCGTAAAAAATACTTTCTTGTATTTCGTTTGTTGCAAAAGAAGTTCTGCGAGTTCAACTTGTGGCGTTTGAAGGAAGGTGTTGGAAAGGTGATTGTATTTGCGAATTTGTTTTTCTATCGCTTCAATTATTTTCGGATGAGAATATCCGAGCGAATTTACGGCAAGTCCACCAAACAAATCCAAATACTTATTTCCATCTTTGGAAAATAAATAACAGCCTTCGCCGCTTTCAATCTCGAGTGGCAGCCGTTTGTAGGTATTGAAAAATAATTCGTGTTCTTTTTGAAAATTGTCCATACATTTCTTTGTGCCTTTGTGTCTTGGTGTTTAAATTTTTTACCACCTCTACGAGTCGTAGACAAGGCACGAAGACACCAAGTTTAATTTGATAATGATTTAAACAAATTGTAAAAAAAATCTACTCGTTCTTTCAATTCCTCTTTCGTTCCGTTGCTTTCCAAAACAAAATCTGCGTATTCGCGTTTTTCTTTTGCTGGCATTTGTCTTTTCATTCGCTCGATAACTTTTTCACGTGTTGTCGAATCACGTTTCATCACACGTTGAATACGAAGTTCTTCCTCTGCATCAACAACGAGAATGTAATCCATCAATTCGTTGATATGCGCTTCAAAAATCAAAGCGGCTTCAATAATGATAAATGAATGTTTGTTTTCATTTTCATAGAAGAAAATTTTGTCTTCGAGTTCTTTTCTTACAACGGGATGAACGAGGGAATTGAGAAGTGCAAGTTGTTGCTCATTTGCAAAAACTTTTTCAGCGAGATATGTTTTGTTAAGAGTAGAATCAATCGCGAATACATCGTTACCGAATTTTTCTTGAAGTTGTTTTCGCAATGAAAGATTGGTGTTCATCAATTCCTTCGCAAGTGAATCGGCATCAATCACTGCAATTCCTTTCTCGTGAAACGCTCTGCACACGAGCGATTTGCCGCTTCCGATTCCGCCGGTAACACCAATAACTATCATACTTCAAAAAGTTTTCGACTTTACTTCGTTGCGCTCAAACTGACGACGTCGCCCTGAGCGCAGTGATACGAAGTCGAAGGACAAAAAAAATCCGCACACACATACCTCAATTCCCTGTATGAAAGAACCTCTTCACAATACAGTGGTTGCTTGCCTGAACGCATCAGACTCCACGCAGCCGCTCTTCCCGACCGAAATCGGAAGTCGTCGCAGCACATTTCCAATGATACGGAAAAGGAGGATTCTTCGTCGTTACGAGAGTCAAGTTCCCTATTAGAATTACTTGTAAGGTTCTTTTATAATAGAACTGCCGTATATGGTGCGGAAATATTTTATAAATCCGTAGCAAACTTACAGAGAATTTTTGTTCATTGCAAACATGAATCGAGATAACGAATCATTTGCTGCACTTCGCCGTTCATTTCGCTTGGCAATGTATTTTTCTGCTGTCGTTCGCGAAATAATTCCTCGGTAATGTTCAACGCGGAAAGTACGGCAATTGTTAGCGGCGATTGTTCAGGAATTTTTTCGTGAACGTTGTGAATCATATCGTCCACGTATTTCGCAACTTGTTTCGTCATCTCCTCGCTTTCACCGCGCAGAGGATATTCCGTTCCGAAGATTTTTACTTTTACGCTTCGTGTTTCCATAAATATTATTCCAAATGCGTATTCACTATCGCGAGCAAATTTTTAACTTGCGTTTTTAACTTCTCCACTTCATCATTGCTAAACGATTTTCCTCCATTCATATCGAACAAGGGAAATGTTGTTGTTCCCGATTGTTGAAGTTCTTCAAGCGTCGTTCGCGCTTTCAACAATTCACGATTCGCTTCTTCCAATTTCATCGAAAGCATTCGGTTATCTTCGCGTAACACGGAAATCGTATCTCCGGCTTGGCGAATTTTTTCCCACAATGTGTTTAATAATGATTCAATCGAATTGGAATTATCGTTTTCCATCGTGATTACTGTTTGAAATTATGCGCGTAATTCTGCGTTAAATTTTTTCTGAATTTCCGAAACAATTGTTCTTGAAATTTTTTCTACAACTTCATCGGTGAGCGTTGCTTCATCGGAACGAAACTCCACCGAAAAAGCGCAACTCTTTTTTCCATCGGGCAAACCTTTGCCTTGATAAATATCGAAAATATTCACGGAACGAACAATCTCGCCGCTCGACGAGTCGAGTCTTCGACCGAATGTTTTCAACGCCTCAAGCATTTCTCCGATGGACTGATGTTCATTCACTACAAACGCAAAATCTCTCTGAACAGTTGGAAACTTCGGAAGTGGGACAAATTTTCGTTCTTGCTTTTTTAATTCACGAAGTTGTTCAACGAAAATATCTGCAACAAAAACATTATGTTCAACATCAAACTTTTTCAAAATGTCAGAACGAATTTTTCCCAACAAACCAATTTGTTTTCCATCGAAGGAAATTGTCATTGCTTCTACAAGAAAAATATTTTGTGAGGAAAGTGGTTCAAGATTTACATTTCCAATATTTAATTTGGAAAACAATGTTTCCACTTCGCCTTTTATATCAAACACATCAACGCTTCGTTCTTTTGTATCCCAACTTATTTGATTTGCATTTCCGGAAATTGCGAGAAGCAAATGTTCTTCTTCAAGATAATTTTTAACGAATGTATTTGTAAACGAAGCATTACGGAAATAGTTTTTCCCGAATTCAAACAAGCGAAGATTTTTTTGGCTTTGAAAAATATTGTGGCGAATGATATTCAACATTCCCGGAATCAAACTTGTTCGTAAAGCCGCCATTTCTTTGCTAATCGGATTCAACATTTCGACAATGTTTTCTAAAGATAATTGTGCTACGGATTTTTCTTGCATACTGTTTGCAACAATTTCATTCCATCCGCTTCCGACAAGCCATTCACGCAGTTCATCAGCAATTTCAACTTTTGGTGACTTATCAGAAAACTGAATACTCGCTCGCATTTTCGTTTCGATGTTATCGTAACCAAACACGCGCGCGACTTCTTCAATCAAATCAATTTCTTCGAAAATATCCGGACGAAATGTTGGAACGCTACACAACAAATCATCTTCATTTTTTTTCACTTCAATGCCAATCGAAGTCAAACAATTTTTTATTTGCGGTTTTGTGAGAGTAGTTCCGAGAATATTATTTGTTCGTTCAACGCGAAGTGTAATTTCTTTCGGATGAATTTCATTCGGATAAATATCAATCGAATCGGAGAGAATTTCTCCGCCCGCAATTTCATTCATAAGTTGTGCAGCGCGAGTTGCAGCGTATTCCGTGATGTTGGGATTTGTTCCACGTTCAAATCGTTGCGACGCATCGGTACTCAATCCCAAATATTTTGAAGTTCGCCGAACACTCCTTGGATTGAAATACGCGCTTTCAAGCAAAACGTTTTTTGTCGTTTCGGAAATTTCGGAATTCATTCCTCCCATCACGCCGGCAATTGCAACATTTTTTTCTCCATCGCAAATCATCAGCGTTTCAGATTTCAGTTTGCGTTCTTTTCCATCGAGTGTTGTGAATATTTCGCCTTCGTTTGCATTCTTCACAACAATTTTATGTTTCGCAAGTTTATCATAATCGAATGCGTGCAACGGTTGTCCCGTTTCAAGCAATACAAAATTGGTAACGTCAACAATATTATTGATGGGACGAATTCCAACGGCGGTGAGTAGCTCTTTCAACCATTTCGGCGAATCGGAAACTTTTACGTTGAACAAAACTCTCGAAGAATATCGCGGACAAAGTTCAGCATTTTGTATTTCTATCGTAGCAACTTCACTCGCTTTTTGTTTTGCTTCTGAAATTTTGATCGTGGGAAGTTTTAATTTCTTTCCGACAAGTGAAGCAACTTCTCGCGCAACACCAATATGACTCAAACAATCCGGGCGATTTGGAGTAACACCGATTTCAAAAACTGTATCGGTAAGTCCAAGATAATTAGCGAATGGAACTCCGACATGAACATTGTTTTCTAAAACTAAAATTCCGTTTGCGTCATCCCCTAAATCCAGTTCGTACTCAGAGCAAATCATTCCGAACGAATCTTCACCGCGAATTTTTACGTGTGAAAGGACAAACGGTTTTCCATTCGGGTCGTGTTGATTGCGAGGAACAACTGCATCGACAAGTCCGACAACAACTTTTTGCTGCGGTGCAACATTGGGCGCGCCGCAAACAATTTTCAAAAAATCATTTCCAACATCAACTTTGCAAACGGAAAGTTTATTTGCGTTCGGATGTTTTGCAACTTCAAGAACTTCGCCGATGACAAAATTTTTATACTTGTCGCCGAGATGTTCGATGCTTTCCACTTCAAGTCCGCGCATTGTTAATTGATGCGCAAGTTCTTCCGAGGTCAAATCGAAATCAACAAATTCTTTGAGCCAGTTAAGAGAGACTTTCATTTACTTCTTTAATTTTTTCATTCCATACGTAACCGATTTTTCTTGCACTGCTAATGCGCGAGAAGATTTTTCAGTATAAACAGTTTCTTGCTTTTGTTCCATCCATGCGGGAGTTAAATTTTCGAGCAAAACATCGGGGTCAATATCCGCTCCGTTACTCCACGCAATAGTTTCAAGTTCTTCATCAACATACACCGAACGAAATAATTTCAAATCATTGCGGAGTGGTTCAAAAATTGGTCCGCGCAAAAAAGGTTCAAGGTCAACGATTTTATTTTTTTCATTCGAGAGACCTAATCGTACTCGGAAATTTTCAAGTGGTGTAACTGAAACGATGTTATACATAAATTCTATGGAAAAAATCTGTAAATCTCTTTTCTATGAAGAAACCTTGTGAATTCCATTACATTACCAACAAGAAAAATTCCCAATCTGTATTCTTTTACTTTGATTCGGTAAGCATTATCAGAACCTTTCATCTTCTTGATATTCTGAATTTCTCTGAGTGATTTTGCTTGTTCAACATTGAGAATCGTTTCAGATAGAGCATCAAGAATACGTTGGTCGTGAATTTTATCAACGTCCCGATAAAACTTATCGCGAAACTTACTTTCCATTTTTCAATCGCTTCATCACAACAGAGCGAGGAACGAATTTTGATTTCCTTCCTTCTTCCATCGCAAGCAATAAACCTACATCTTCTTTTTCTTCACGCGAGAGAAGCATTGAAGAAAAACCAAGTTTCTTCGCTAATGAAAGTATCAATCGTGCATCATTTTTTGTTGTCGTAGTGATTAGAATGTTTTCCATAATTGTAATGATAAAAATTGTTTTCGATGATTTTCTATTTTAAAACTGCCTCAAAAATCTCACATCATTCTCATACAAAATGCGAATATCATCAATGCCGTAACGAAGCATTGCGATGCGTTCAATTCCCATTCCGAAAGCATAACCGGTATATTTTTCAGAATCGTATCCGACAAATTTATACACGTTCGGATTCACCATTCCGCAACCGAGAATTTCCAACCAACCGGAATGTTTACAAACGCGACAACCTTTTCCTTTACACAAAATGCACGTAATGTCCATTTCCGCGCTCGGCTCAGTGAACGGAAAATAACTCGGACGAAATTTAAATTTGATATCGCTTCCGTAAAATTGTTTTGCAAACGCAACGAGCGTTCCTTTCAACTCGCTGAATGTTACGCCTTCATCAACATACAATCCTTCGACTTGATGAAAGAGACAATAACTGCGCGCGCTGATTGCTTCGTTGCGATACACTCTTCCCGGCATTATCACGCGAACCGGCGGTTGTTGATTTTCCATTATTCGAATTTGAACGGGAGAAGTATGCGTACGCAGCAAAATTTTTTCATCAATGAAAAAAGTATCTTGCATATCGCGCGCAGGATGGTCGGTGGGAAAATTCAACGCTTCGAAGTTATGATAATCGTCTTCAATTTCCGGTCCCGTTGCAATCGAAAATCCCATTCCGAGAAATATGCGTTTTATTTCTTCGAGCGTTTGCGTGAGCGGATGTTTTGTGCCAATCCATTTTTTTCTTCCGGGAAGCGATAAATCAATTTTTTGTTCGACGGATTTACTTCCTCCTTCTAATTCTAATTTTTTATTATCGAAAGAAGTTTGTGCAAGTTGACGAAGTTCATTCAATGCTTTCCCAACAAGCGGACGTTGCTCGGAAGAAACATTTTTCATTTCATCGAACAACTCTGCTACAATTCCTTTTCTCGCAAGAAATTTTATACGAAAGTTTTCTGCATCACTCAATGATTTGATTTCGCTGAGTTCGGAGAGGACTTGCTGTTTTATGGTTTCTATTTTTTGTAACATACTTGTAAAAACAAAAAAATCTTCTCAAAGAAATTTGCTACTCACTTCAAAAGTGAGTAGCAAATACTCTTCAAAGAAGATTTAAAGTTACGCTGTTGCGAGTTTACAGATTTCGGCGAACGCTTGCGGCTGATTCGCGGCTAAATCTGCGAGTACTTTACGATTGATCTCGATGGATTTCTTTTTTAAAGCATCCATCAAACGGGAGTACGTTGTACCGTTGAGTCGCGCTGCGGCGTTGATACGAGTTATCCACAATGCGCGGAATTCCCGTTTCTTTCTGCGGCGGTCGCGATACATATACTGCATCGCTTTATCAACGTGATGTTTTGCAACACCGATGAGATTTTTTCGTCTTCCCCAAAAGCCTTTCGCTTGTGCTAATATTTTTTTGCGACGGCGGTGGGAGGCAACTTTATTTTGCGAACGTGGCATAGTTGCACTTACCTTTCATAAGTTTGTGAGTGATATAGGTGAATTAAAAATTATCCTTGCAACAAAACGTCAAATTTTTTCTGTTCGGTTACGTCAACTAAACCGGATTTGCGAAGATTGCGTTTTCGCTTTTGCGATTTCGACGAGAGGATGTGGCTATGAAAAGCGTGGTGGCGTTTCAATTTTCCTGTTCCTGTTCGTGAGAACCGTTTCTTCGCTCCGGAATTGGATTTCATTTTGGGCATAAATTTCCTGTTTGATTATTATGTGTTATAGTGTATTTTCTGAAATATCTTTTTTCTTCTTCTTCGCAGCTTTATCCGGGATAAATATCATAATCATGTGCGAGCCTTCGAGTTTGGTCTGCATTTCCACTTTGGCAATGTCGGAAAGTTGCTCTTCGACCCGTTTGAGTAATTCCGTGCCGTGTTCTTTATACGCAAGTTGCCTTCCACGAAACTGAACAACCGCTTTTACTTTATGTCCCTGCTCAATAAAATGACGCGCGTGCCTCATCTTAAAATCAAAATCATGCGTATCGGTATGCGGATGAAATCGCAACTCTTTTACCTGAGAGACATGCTGATGTTTACGTTGAATTTTTTCTTTCTTCGTCTGGTCATACTGATATTTCCCGTACTCCATAATTTTACAAACGGGCGGCTGGGCATTCGGGACAATTTCTATCAAATCCACTTCCCGTTCACGCGCTATTTGCAGTGCTTCACGCGGATGCATAACCCCGAGTTGCTGGCCGCTATCATCGAGAACGCGAATTTCGGGACTACGAATTTCATCGTTTATTCGGACTGTTCGTTTAACTTCTCTGATTCTTCTATCTCCGGCTTTTACAAATGTTTTTACGATATTTTTTTCTCTAGTATTTCTGAATTTATTTTCGTGATAAATTCTTTTAATTGTTGTGAACCTAAATCGCCTTTTTTATGCTGGCGAACTGAAACTGCGTTTGCTTGTTTTTCTTTTTCTCCAACGACAAGCATATACGGAACTTTCTTCATTTCCCAATCGCGGATTTTGTAACCAATTTTTTCGCTGCGTTCATCGAACTCAACACGAACATTGTTTTCTTTCAATTGTTGGAAAACATTTTTCGCGTATTCATTCAGCGAATCGGTAATGGGCAGAACGGCGACTTGAACCGGCGAAAGCCATGTCGGAAATGCTCCGGCAAAATGTTCTGTCAATACGCCGATAAATCTTTCGAATGAACCGAAAATTGCGCGATGAATTGCAACGGGACGTTTTCTCGTTCCGTCAATATCAACGTATTCAAGTTCAAATCGTTCGGGCAACATTACAAAATCGAGTTGAATTGTTGCAACTTGCCATTCGCGATTGAGAGCATCTTTAATTTGAATATCAATTTTCGGTCCGTAAAATGCGCCGTCTTTTTCTTTCACGCCGAAAGGAATATTATTGCTCACCAACGCTTGTTTCAAATTCGCTTCCGCTTGTTCCCAAAGTTTTGCATCGCCCATCGCGCCATCAGGTTTTGTCGAAAGTTTGTACGTCGGCTTCAATCCAAAAATGGAATAAAAAAATTCGACCAGTTCAATGAGATTCGTAATCTCTTCTAAAATTTGTTCGGGACGACAGTAAATATGCGCGTCGTCCATTGTTATTTGCCGAACACGAAACAATCCGCCAAGCGCGCCGGAAACTTCGTTGCGATGTAATCTTCCGATTTCTGAAAAACGTAACGGCAAATCGCGGTAACTTCGCAAAGCGTGTTTATACACGTACGTGCTTTCAGGACAATTCATTGGTTTCAGACTGTAAATCGTTTCGTCTGCTTCGAGTCGAAACATATTTTCCTGATAGTGCGCCCAATGTCCGGAACGTTCCCACAAATCTTTTTTCACCAACATCGGCGTGTTGATTTCCTGATAGCCGCGTTTATCAAGTTCACTTCGTAAAAATTTTTCCAACTCACGGAAAATTATCATTCCCTTCGGTAACCAAAATGGCGCGCCGGGAGAAATTTCGTGGAAGACAAATAAATCAAGTTCTTTTCCGAGTTTGCGATGGTCTCGGCGTTTTGCTTCTTCAAGTTGAAATAAATACTCGTCGAGTTCTTTTTTGGTTGGAAAAGTAATTCCGTACACTCGCTGAAGCATTTTATTTTTTTCGTCGCCACGCCAATACGCTCCCGTTGCGCTCAACAATTTAATCGCTTTTATTTTTCCCGTCGAAGGAACGTGTGGACCGCGACATAAATCAGTGAACGTTCCGTGTTTGTAAAACGTAATCGCGTCGCCGTTTGTTTTCAGTCCTTCAATAAGTTCGACTTTGTATTCATTGCCGAGGTTTTTGTAAAACGCAAGGGCATCATCCGCTGAAATTTCGGAGCGAATATACGGAACATCGCGCTTTGTTAACTCCTCCATCTTCTTTTCGATTTTTAACAAATCGTCGGGAGAAAGTGTATAATCGCCTAAATCTATATCGTAATAAAAACCGTTTTCAATCGGCGGACCAATCGTAAATTTCGCTTGTGGAAAAAGTGATTGAATCGCTTCCGCCATTAAATGCGCAGAGGAATGCCAATACGCAAATTTTCCGCCGTCGCTATCCCATTTCAGAATTTTCAGCGATGCATCATTCGGAATTGCACGCGATAAATCCCAGATGTCGCCGTTCACTTCCACAGCAAGCGCTTCTTCTGCAAGGCGTTTGCTGATAGATTCGGCGATTTGCTTTCCCGTTACGTTCTGTTCAAACTGTTTTACGGTTCCGTCGGGATATGTAATATTGATTGTTGGCAATGCGTATAGAAACAAAAAATCGGAGATATTCTCCGATTTTCACATAAAAGAGTTATATGGAATTGAAAATCTGATTTTTGCGGCGAAAATATAGGAAAATTTAAATGTCGAGCAAAAAGAAAGTTGCAAAGACTTTTTTGTATTTTCTCCAGAATTTATTATCGCATTATGAACTCTCCTTATCAAAATCTATCGTTTTCTGTTTCACTCACCTTTGACGACGTGCTTCTTCTTCCACAATACTCCGAAGTATTACCAAATGAAGTTGATACATCCGTTTCACTTTCAAAAAAATTACATTTGAAAATTCCGATTCTCTCTTCGCCAATGGACACAGTTACAGAAAGCGAAATGGCAAGCGTAATTGCAAACGAAGGTGGAATGGGAATAATTCACCGCAATCTTACAGTTGAAAAACAAGCACATGAAGTTGCAAAAGTAAAATCAAAAAATAAAAAAGCATTAGTCGGCGCGGCAGTTGGAGTTGGTGAAGATTACAAGAAACGAGCATCCGCATTAGTGAACGAAGGAGTTTCCACGCTTGTTATTGATACGGCGCATGGTCATTCCAAAAAAGTAAAAGATGCATTGCAATTTTTACGAAAGGAATATTCTTCGCTTGTGTTGATTGCAGGAAACGTTGGAACGAGCGACGGTGCAAAATTTCTTATTGATAACGGAGCGGATATTCTTCGCGTCGGAATTGGTCCCGGTTCTATTTGTACAACGAGAATTGTTGCCGGCGTTGGTGTTCCGCAACTTTCCGTAATTATGGAAACATCGAAAGTTGCAAAGCAAAATAATATTCCAATCATTGCTGATGGTGGAATCAAAAATTCTGCCGATGTTGTAAAAGCGCTTGCTGCCGGTGCGAGTGTTGTGATGTTAGGAAATTTACTTGCAGGAACGGACGAAAGCCCCGGCGAACTGATTGAACTGCACGGAAGAAAATTCAAACACTATCGCGGAATGGGTTCAATAGGCGCAATGCAAGGAGTCGGCGGAGATAGATATACAGGAGGCTTGAAAGCCACGACGAAAACTGTCGCGGAAGGAGTTGTAGGAAGAGTTCCGTATCGCGGAAGTTTAGCGAATGTCATTTCACAAATTCTCGGCGGACTTCGTTCAGGAATGGGATACGTTGGTGCAAAAAATATTTCCGAACTTCACAGGAAAGCGCAATTTACTTTCATCACGAAAGCGGGAATGAGAGAAAGTTTACCGCACGATGTGCAAATTATGAGTGAGGCAATGAGATAAAAATGAGGAAGAAACTTTATATTTCACTCGAATAAAATTTAGGAAAGAAACTATTTTATGAACCGAAATGAACTCATCGAAAAAACAGCTGCATACGTTCAAATGCTGCACGAGGACAAAATGAAAGAGGTGCTGAATTTTGCAGAATATCTACTCTTTAAGCAAGAGGAATTTGAGTTGCAAGAAGGAATTAAAATACTTGCTTCACAATCGAAAAATTTTGCTTTCCTTGACCAAGAAGAAGAAATCTACACCAAAGCCGATTTAATTGAACGATACAAATGAAAAAAGGCGATATTGTTCTCGTTCCTTTTCCCTATACAGATTTATCAGCAACGAAAATTCGACCAGCATTGGTATTATCAACTGAACTTAATGATGTGACTCTTGCTTTCATTTCGACGAATATAAAATTTCGAACTGATTCTGATGTGTTTCTTGCAAAAAATGAATCAAATAAACTCAAGTTTGATTCCCTCCTTAAATTAAACAGATTATTAACGCTCACATCTGATTTAGTTGAAGGAAAAATTGGCGAACTCACCACTTACGAGTTAACAAAAGTTGACAAAGCGTTATTGAAAGTTTTCAAAATTCAAAATCTCTTTTGAACGTTGAAACACGAAACCATTGCCATACTTGATTTCGGTTCACAATTCTCGCAACTCATTTGCAGAAGAATTCGTGAACTCAACGTGTACGCAGAATTATTTCCGAATGATGTCACGAGCGAAGAATTATTTTCTCACAACATCAAAGGAATAATTCTTTCCGGCGGACCATCAAGTGTGTACGAACAAGATTCTCCAAAACTCCATCACTCCATCACTCCATCACTCCATCACTCCATTACTCCAATCTTTGGCATTTGTTACGGAATGCAACTCCTCGTCAGTGAACTTGGCGGAAAAGTTGCAACGAGCGATAAGCGTGAATATGGTTTTGCAGAAATAGAAATCGAAAGCGTAAGCGGAATATTTTCTTCACTCGAAAAAAAACAAAATGTATGGATGAGTCACGGCGATGAAGTGGAAGAATTGCCAAACGGATTTTCAAAAATTGCTTCGAGTGTGAATTGCAATTTTGCCGCAATGGAAAATGCTGAAAAGAAAATCTTCGGCGTTCAATTTCATCCCGAAGTTGAGCATACTCAAAACGGTAAAACAATTCTCAAAAATTTTATCTTCGATATTTGTAAATGTAAAGGTGATTGGTCAACAAAAAGTTTTATTGATGAATCCGTTGAAGTAATTCGCAAAAAAGTTGGGAAAGAAAAAGTTCTTCTCGGTTTATCCGGAGGAGTTGATAGTTCGGTAACTGCGGCATTACTCCACAAAGCAATCGGCGAACAACTTACGTGCGTTTTTGTTGATAACGGTTTACTGAGAAAAAACGAATTTGAAAGCGTTCAACAAACCTTCAGTTCTTATCCACATTTCAATTTAGTTGCCGTTGATGCAAAAGAAAAATTTCTTTCTGTATTAAAAGGAATAATTAATCCCGAAGAAAAAAGGAAACTCATCGGTAAAACTTTTATCGAAGTGTTTGAAGAAACAATTCATTCATCCGTCGTTGCGAGGAGCGAAGCGACAAAGCAATCTCCCAAACATCAAAAGATTGCTTCGCTGCCGCTCGCAATGACAAATAGTAGTTACAAATATTTAGCACAAGGAACACTCTATCCCGATGTCATCGAAAGCGCACATCCTGAACGAAAAAAAGCGCAGACAATAAAAACTCACCACAATGTTGGCGGATTACCAAAAGATTTGAAGTTTGAACTCATCGAACCGTTACGATATTTATTCAAAGATGAAGTGCGTGAAGTCGGTTTGCAACTTGGTTTACCGAAAGAAATTGTGTTTCGCCATCCGTTTCCGGGACCGGGATTAGCGGTGAGAATTATCGGTGATATTACAGAAGAAAAATTACATTTACTCCGCGAAGCAGATACAATTTTTATTGAAGAATTACGAAACGTAAATCTTTATGAAAAAGTTTGGCAAGCATTTGCAGTTTTGACTTCTGTGCAAAGTGTGGGCGTTATGGGAGACGGAAGAACGTACGATTACTTGGTTGTGTTGCGTGCTGTAACAAGTAATGATGGAATGACTGCCGATTGGGCGAAACTTCCGAATGAACTTCTCGCAAAAGTTTCTTCTCGAATTGTGAATGAAGTTCGCGGCGTAAATCGCGTTGCGTACGATATTACTTCCAAACCGCCTGCAACTATTGAGTGGGAATAAACTTCACTACTCCTCCTTCATTTTAATATCCAGCACTTTTACTTCGGTTCTTCGATTTAATTTTCTTCCTTCGGGATTATCGCTGCCATCGGGATTTTCATTCGGCGCAATCGGTTGACTTTCGGAATAGGCGCGAAACATAAGCCGCTCACTTTTTATTCCTAACTTGAGAAAATAGTGGATAACGTTGAGCGCGCGCGATTGAGATAATCCTGCATTAAATTCATCGCTTCCTTTATTATCCGTGTGCGCTCCCACTTCAACAATAATGGTAGGATGCTGCTTCAAATACGTTGCAACGGTATCAAGCGACGATTGAAATTCAGGAGTTAAGTCGGTTCTCCCGAATTCAAAACGAATCGAACTCAATATTTGTCCAACGTACAACGAAATTTTTTCCAGTGTCATTTCAATATTCAATGTATCATTATCGGAAACTCCTTGTGTATCTATCTTTTTTGAAAGAGATAGATAGCCGGATTTTGTAGCGATAATCCTGTAATTGTTCTCCGACGGCGCTTGAAACAAAAAATTTTTATTCGGCAATGTTCTCTCTCCATCAACTTCTTCCCCGCTTGCAACATCAACGAGCGATACATCAACATCTTCAAGTATTTCTTGCGATGAACTGTCTTTCACGTTGCCGGTGATAATAACCACCGGCATTACTTTCGGCGGAGTAATCCAATGATAAGAATAAATATCATCGCAGCACGTTGCAGTTTGTCCGCTTTCTTTCATTCCTCCATCGCGATTGGAAGTCAAAAAACCATCGCCGAGAAAAACGTTTGCGCTAAAAAAAATATCGTCAACACCTGAGTTCAACGGATAACCGAGGTTTTTTACTTCACTCCATTTTGCAAGCGCTCCTTCGCTTTGGAAAATATCAAATCCTCCGCAACCGCGATGACCTTCCGAACTGAAATATAACGCGCGTGTTCGTTGATGATAATACGGCGATGCTTCGTTTTCGGATGTGTTAATTACGTTTCCACAATTTTTCGGTGGAGAAAATATTCCATCGCGCGAAATCGTGGAATACCAAATATCATTTCCACCAAAACCACCGGGACGATTGGAAACGAAATACAAAATTTGCTCTCCCCGCTTTCCATTTGCAATTGTCGGTTGTGTGGCGATGTAACCTTGTAAATTGATTTCATCATTCAATGGTTGCGACGTTTGCCATTTCCCATTTTCAAATTTGCTCACGTATAAAAAACACTCAAGTGTATTCATCTCCGATTGCTGACATCGCGTAAAGTACAATCGTTTACCGTCGGGAGAAAATGCACCGTTGCCGGTATAAAACTGTGAATCGTTCAGCGCTTCTATTTCTCTGGCAACACTCCACTCTGAATTTATTTTCGTTGTCTGAAAAAGTTGCGCGGAAATTTTATTTGTAGTAGTTGTATCGAAAATATTTCTACGTGTTGATGTGAACAGCAGTGAGGATGAATCAAAAGGAATTGCTGCAAAATCAGAATATGTCGAATTGATTTGAGCGCCAAGATTTTTAATTCGTATTCGTAAAGGATTTTTTTTCAATGAATCGGCAACCGCGCAAGCATCAATTTCTTTTCGGGAACGTGCAATGAACAATGTATTGTAAAAATCCGACGTATCGTTTGCAATTTTTTCGAATTCGTTTTTCGCTTCATCATATTCCTCTAACGTTTTCAAACACAGTGCTAACCAATATTGCGCTCGCGAATATTCCGGAACGTTCAAATCGAGAACATCTTCGTAGAAATCCTTTGCTGTTTGATAATCGCGAATGAAACGATAGGATTCTGCAAGTCGGAACGCAACGAAAACATTTTCCGGTTCGCTATCGTATATTTTTTCATACAAAGAAATCGCTTGCGGATAATTTTCTTCTTCAAAAAATTTATGTGCTGAATTGAGCAGTGACGAATCGGTTTGCGCATTCATTTTCTGAAAACACATACAGCAGTAATAAACGAACAATATTCTTATCCAAAACATACGTTTCAAAACCGAAAACATGGAATGAGTAGAATTTCCCGCAGCGATTTTTCTCCGCCGTTATACACGAGCGAAAGTTCAAATCCGCCGTTGAAATTAGATCCAGTATTGAGTTGGGAAATATTCACATCGTAACTGAAACCAAACGTAAAACTTTTGTACTCAACTCCGGTCGTTGCAATAAGCGCATCGCCAAAACGGAATGATGAGCCAAAGAAAAATGCATTCCCGTTTGCAACATACTGCGCAAGTATTCCGGCATTTATTTCCTTTGCAGTGTTCTGCTTCATCCATAACATTTGTGGAATGAGAAACAACGTTTCGCTCAAACGGTATGACGCACCTCCATATAAAATTATTTTTTTTGAAAGCAAACTTGTTCCGTTGAGAAACGATTCATTCGGTTCCGTGAGATGAAAAACTGATACGCCAAAAAACGGAAGAATGAGTTGCGATGATGACCGTTTATCATAATACCAAAACATTCCCGCGCCGACATCCCAATACGAAATCGAACTGTTACCGAAATGTTCTCCGTTGGAAATTGTCGGGTCAAAAATTCCATTGATAAATTGATTGTTGAAAATCAATTTGGAAAAATTTATACTCTTGGAAATCAATCCTCCCTGAACACCGGAGAGAATGTGATGATATTTTTTTCTCCCCAGCGGAAAATTAAATGATGCAGAAATTTTTCCATCAAGTGTTTTCAACCCGCCATCACCAGCGGAAGAATTGAGAATAAAAATTCCAATGCCAAGTTTTTCAAACAGCGACATATCAAAGGAAACAGACGACGTGATATAATTATTCGGCGTGATACTCCGTCCCTGACTTCGATAATTGGAAACGATACGATACGTTTTCTTCGTCCAGCCGGTCATTGCGGGATTGAGAAATAACGGCGACGAAGAATACTGCGAGAAGTGCGCATCCTGTGCTTGTGCGGTGAATATGCTTATGGTAAAACACACGAAGAATATTTGGTAATATTTTTTTTGAGAAAATATTTTCATCGCAGCAACGTAATATTTCCTTTCTTAAAATATCTTTGTCCGTCAATTCCCGTTCCTTGGAAGTAATAAACGTACACGCCGATATCCTGCAATTTGCCTTTATACTTTCCGTTCCAGCCGTTTCCTTGACCGACTTGATTTGATTCAAAAACGAGTTCGCCCCACTGATTGAAAATTTTAAACTCCGCTTCTGTTATGCCAAATCCGATAACGTAAAATTCATCATTCACTCCATCTCCGTTCGGCGTAAAGGCGTTTGGGATATTGAAGAGTGAACCAACCGTACGCGTCTTTGCAATCGTATCAGAACAACCGAAACGATTGGTAACGATGAGCGTAATTGTCGCATTCAGCGTACTTTGAGAATACGTGTGTATCGGAAGTGAATCGTGCGATATCCCTCCGTCGCCAAATTCCCAAAAATATTTTTGTCCTATTGAACGAGTTCCTGTACTGATAAATTTTATTGGAACTGATGGAATGATTGTCGTTGGTTCAGTTATAAAATCTGCTTTCGGCAGAGGAAATACTTCAATTAATTGCGATGTAGTATCGCTGCAAATTCCGTTCGAAACGACGAGAGTCACCAAATATAATCCTGCGTCAGAATAAATATGTGTTGGATGTTCTTCTGTTGAAAGAGACGAACTGTCGCCGAATGTCCACTCGTAGGAAAGCGCAAACTGCGATTGGTTTACAAAGATCACCGGCAAACTCACACAAGGGAGTAACGGATTCGGTTGAAATTGTGCTGAAACATTTTCTATAATTGTTACAGAATGAACGACCGTATCTGCACATCGCGCATTTTTTGCAATAAGCATCACGCGGTACGTACCTGCTGATACGTAACGATGTACCGGGTTTTCGACGCGCGAAATATTTCCATCGCCAAAATTCCACAACAGCGAATCGGCATTGTGCGATGCGTTCTGAAATGTTACTGAAGAGGATAAGCAGAGCAGAGAATCACTGACGGAAAAGATTGCAACGGGGCGATGGAGAACCGTAACAGTTTGTGTAACGGTATCCGAACAAACCGGATTGGCTGCAACGAGCGTAACAATATATGTCGCGGCATTACTATAACTATGCTGCGGGTTACGTTGCAAAGACGTTGTACTATCGCCGAAATCCCAAAAATAATTTGTTGCGAACTGTGAACTGTTGGTAAACGCAAAATTATCATTCTCGCACGCAGAGGAATTTTGCACAGAAAATCCTGCTTGCGGTTTTTGCGTAACAGAAACCGGTTGAACAATGGAATCACTGCAAGTTCCATTGAGAGAAACTAATTTGACCTGAAAATCTCCCCCATTGATGAACGTATGAACCGGATGCATATCAAAAGAGAGCGGACTTCCATCGCCGAAATTCCAGATGTATGTACTTGCATTCATCGAAGCATTAGAAAAGGTTATCGGCATTCCATTGCATGCCGGGAGGTTCGTAACGGAAAATTGCGCAGTCGGACTTGGGAGAATCGTAATGAGCTTCGAAAGCGTGTCGGAACAAAATCCATTCGTTGCAACCAACATAACGGTAAAGGTACCGAGCGTATCATATTGATGAGTTGCATTGACAATTGAGGAAAGAGGAGTTCCGTCGCCGAAATTCCAATAATACCGAAATGCGTTTTGCGACGTATTTTGAAACGCTGCGAGGGATTGAACACAAAGGGAATCTTCGGCGATAGAAAATGAAGCAACAGGTGAAGGCAGCACGGTAACAGTATCACGCGCAGTATCTTCGCAACTCCCGTTGGAGCATATCAAACTGACAATAAACGTTCCCGTTCTTGTGTACGTGTGCACAGCATTGGTATCGAAAGAAAAACTGCTGTCGCCGAACTCCCACCGATATAAATTCGCAAACTGAGATAAGTTTTGAAAGACAAACGGCGTTCCAAAGCAAACGCTATCAGCGTTCGTGAAAAATAGTGACTGAGGAGATGGAAGCACAAGCACGGAATCTGTCAAGGTATCGCTGCACGAACCGCGAATAACAACAAGCGAAACCTGAAAATTTCCCGGTGATGCGTAATAGTGTTCATCGGGAGAATTATCCGTTATCGTGTCGGTGCCGTCGCCGAAAGACCAACGATATTTCTTTGCATTAACACTGAGATTCGTAACCCGTAACGGTGTATTGATACACAACACCGAATCCGAAAGTTGAAATAACGCTTGCGGAGAGATGTTCACTTTAATGGATTTAACAATGGAATCTGCGCAGATACCGTTTCGTACAACCAATTTCACTTTATACGTTCCTGCTCTCGAAAAAATATGCGTTGGCGATGAATCGGTGGAAACAGGCGAGCCATCCTTAAAATCCCAAAAGAATTGTGTTGCGTTAGAGGAGGTATTGAAAAATTTCACCGTAGTTCCGCCGCACGGTCTCGAATCGGAAAATGAAAAATTTGCAGTGGGATTCGCAATAACCTGAATAACGTTGCTCATTGTATCCGCAAAGAAATTATTTGATGCAACGAGTGTTACCGTGTAAGTACCTGCCGCTGAGTATTTATGTTTCGGATTTTTACTCTTTGAAGTTGAACCATCGCCGAAATTCCAGAAAAACTTCTTTGCATTCACCGAAGTATTTATAAACACCGCTTTCTCTTTTTGACATATCGGGGTGTTGTATGTAAAATTCGCATCCAGTTGAAATCCAAATGTTTTCCTCATCGTATCGGAACAAAGGCCACCGTGAACGAACGTGATTAAGGTAACCGTAACCGAAGAAAAATTATTTCGATATACGTGCGTTGGGGAAAACTCCGTTGATGTAGAACGGTCGCCGAAATTCCAGAAGTAGGTAATATCGCCCCCCGTTGTGCTTAGATTGGTAAAGGTAATCGGAACATCGGGAAGAAAATCGGATGGCGTTGCAATAAAATCCGCGACTGGAATTTCATACACCATTATTCCCATATTGAAAGAACGGACACACGACCCATTGTTCGCTAACAACGTAACAGTGTAAAACCCTGATGAATCAAATGCGTGTTCGGGGTTTCTTAAATTCGAGGTGTCTCCGTCCCCGAAATCCCAACGATAGGTTGATGCATTGGTAGAAAGATTATTGAAAGAAACTATTTCTCCCGTACAGACTTTTTGCCTGTCAACATTGAACAGAGGAACGGGAGGTGTTGTAACTGTTATGTTCATTTGTGCAGTATCCGAACAAACGGAATTCGTTACAATAAGGACTACCGTGTAGTTTCCTAATAGGTTATACGAATAAAGAGGATTTCTGAATGTAGAAACACTCCCGTCGCCAAAATTCCAAAAATACGATGTTGCATTGAGCGAGTGATTATTAAACTGAATCGGAAGACTGCTGCACGCCGCATTGGAATCGAATGAAAATGCGGCGGTCGGTTGTGCAATCACAGTTATAGTACGAACAAGAGTATCGGGAGTTCCCACTCCCAACGCAATCAATGATACAGAATATGTTCCTGCTATCGAGAAGATATGTACCGGGTTTTCGAGAGTTGAAATAGGCGTTCCATCGTGAAAATCCCAAACATACGATGTAGCATTGAGAGAAAGGTTCGTAAACGCAATACCATCGTACTCGCAAACGATGGTATCCGAATTGAAATCCGCAAACGGAGCAAAGACAAATGTTTTCGTAACCGAATCTGCGCAGCCGGAACTATTCGTTATAACAAATAAAACTTCAACGCTATCTTTATTCGAGTTATAAATATGAGTTGGATTTTCTATACCGCTATGAAAATTATCTCCAAAATTCCAATAGAGCGATGCATCGGAATCGGAAATACTCGTGTTGAAAAAAGAAATAGAAGTTTGTTGACGAAATTCAGTCGGCACCGTAACAAACGATGCTGACGGTACTGTTCCAATGGTAATAGACTGATACGCGGTATCACTCCGAGTATTATTTGCTGCGATAAGTTGAACGAGAAATGTTCCACTTCCATTATATATATGAACCGGATTTATTTCATGAGAAATTAAACTTCCATCGCCAAAATTCCACTGAAAGGTGTCTGCATGTTGGGATAGATTTGTAAATACAACCGGCATTCCTTCACAAAACGGCGGAGTTGTCTCGAACAACGCTTTCGTGATAAAGTAAAATGACTTTCTACTCGTATCCACACAGCCATTTTCCGATGTAACAATAAGCGTGACGGTAACAGAATCAAACAAGTTTTGAAATGTATGCGTTGGGTCTCTTTGTGTTGAAGAATCTCCATCGCCAAAATACCACCGGTATGTTTGTCCCGAAGTAACGCTTCCGGTATAATTGAACTGAATCAACTGGTTCGGTTCAATGCTCGAAGGATTCGTACTAAACCTTGCTCTCGGCGTTCCGCTGACTGTTACCGTGCGTTCAATCGTATCAGCAATCCCGCTTCCCGAAATCGCAATCATTTGCACTGCATAGTTGCCGGTATTACGAAATACGTGTTGTACTTCTGTCCCGGTTTCAAACGGAGTTCCGTCATCGAAATCCCAGATGATTGTTTGTGCGCAACGGGAAGAACTCGTGAAGGTAGCGACTTCGTCTTTACAAAGCGGTGCGGTATAAGAAAAATCAATCGAATCCTTTACATAAATTAATAACGTTTTCACATTCGAGCCGTATATCGGACAAGCATTATCTTTGATGAGTATATTCACAATGTATGGTTGCGACCGTATTTGCGAACAACGCGTATTTAAACAAAATGTTCCTTGGATAATTCCATACGAAGGTGAGGGGTTGCTCCAACTCCACGTATTGCTATCAATTGCCGTTGAAATGCTCATCGTCAATCTGTTTTTTGTTGTATCATTATCAGAATCAACGCCGACAAAATCAACGCAATATTGATTTCCTGCATAAACGGTAACAGCTGAAAAATTTGGTGAGATGAATCTGGGAATCAAATTATTGCACAATACAACGGTAATTTGAAGGTCGCGTACCACCTCACCGATTTTCATTCCATTTCGAAATTCTTCAACCCGTAATGCCATAATTGCAATTTCTCCGGCATTTGTTGGAGTAAAACTAACGTCTCCACTTTGTGAATTTATACTTAAGGGGGGGTTGGACGTAATCGGATTTGTTGCAGACCAGGGAGAAAAATAATTTACTGCTTGAGTTGCCGTTTGCATACACGGAACAAGAGAATATGCTAACGAATCTCCGTCCACATCATATGCACCGGAATTATAAACAAACAAATTATTCGCACAAACAAAGAGAGAAGGATAATTCAGAAATTGAGGAGAAGTGTTTCTTGGGGCTCGATTAACATCTATCGTCGTCGAAATATACCAGGGACCGCCTGCACCCCCGGTGGTAATAAATAGACTGCGACAGCAATTTTCAAATGAAAACCGATATCCTCCAATCGGACCAGGAGTTGGGATTGAAACCGTTTTGGACATTAACCATTCTTCTACACCGTACGGATGAACGACGCTCTGGCACGACGTACTTTCTGATGAACAAACATTCGTAATGTCACTAACTGAAATATGTTCAAGTACTATCGTCTGCAGACCGTTTAATGGAGGTTCGACTTGTAAATAACCATATCCATAGTACTCAACCCCTTTACAATCACGGTATGCTCTTACAGACAGCTTATAGTTATCGCCACCGAGATATTCATAGGTAATTTGCCCTCCAAAAAAATGATCGGCTCGGACTTCATAATAAAAAATGAAGCAAGACCATAATAAAAATATTTTACTAAACCTTTTCAAAAAAAAGAATACTCTTTCTATTTTTTTATTTTCAACTTTCCGATTACGTCTTCCACGCTCGAATACCCTTTTCTCTCCATCACCCCTCTCAACTCATTTTCAATTCTCTCAAAACATTGAACTCCTTCCTCTACAAGTGTTGTTCCTATTTGCACTGCGGTTGAGCCGCATAAAAGAAATTCAAACACATCGCTTCCGTTTTTTATTCCGCCAACGCCGATGATGGAAATATTTTTGTTCAGTAACTCGTAAAATTTTCTCACATTAGCAAGCGCAGTTGGTTTTACGTACTTCCCTCCTATTCCGCCGAAACCTCCTTTCGGTTTTATGAGTGCAGTTTCTGATTCAATATCAATCGCTAATCCATTTCCTAAAGAATTTATACACGTTACAAACGCAAGCGGGGATTGATTCAATACAGTCGCCATTTGTTCAAAGTGAATGAAATCAAAATACGGAGGAAGTTTTATGCCAAGTGGTTTTTTACAAACAGAGAAAACTTTTTCGAGAAGAATTTTTGATTGCTCAAAATCATAACCGACTTGCGGTTTGCCAATGAGATTTGGACACGATAAATTGAGTTCGAGAAAATCAATTTCTGAAATTGCAGAAAGTTCTTTCACAATCGTAACATTATCCTCGAACGTCATCCCCGAAACGCTGACGATGTACGGTTTTCCGAATTGTTTCAACTTTGGCGAAAACTCCGCATACTTTTTGTAACCGAGATTCGGAATTCCCATGGAATTAATTGAGCCAAACGGAAGCGCGGAATATCGCGGTTCAGGGTTTCCACTTCGTGGTTCAAGTGTGCACGATTTGGAAAGTATTGCTCCTGATTTGGATTTGCCGATTGATTCAAGTTCTTCCAACATCATACACAACGCGCCGGAAGCATTGTAAATACAGGATGGGAAAAAAACATTTGCGATGGTTGTGGAGAGATTTATCATACGTAAAAAATTTTGCGAAGGAATTTACAAAAATTTCAGCAACGCACTTCTTTTACACCATCACAATATTTGTATATTTGCGCCCGAAAATTTCACCTCATATTTTTCCACTTCTCTTAATGAAACACAATGCCTCATAGATTCGAGGTGATTTCGCGGCACAAAGAAACGCGAGCCGAACTTCGACTCAACAAACTTCGCTCGCTCGGATTCGTTGACGTTCAGCGTTTCTATCTTCTCGATTGCATTACTATCTCCTCCGACTTCTCCCCTTCTCAACTTCAAACTATCGCCGACTCACTTTCCAATCCCGTTTCACAAAAAATATATATTGATGAACCGTTTCTACCGAACGAATTTACGTGGGCAATTGAAATTGGCTTTCATCCGGGAGTAACGGACAATGTGGGAAATACGGCGAGGGAAATTATTCTTGACCTCTTAAATTGTCATTCTGAGCGCAGTGAAGCAAAGCGAAACGAAGTCGAAGAATCTCTTTCCGTTTACTCTTCAACCTTGATGTTGCTTGATGGATTTCTTTCAATGGGACAAGTGCAAAAAATTTCTGAATATTTTGCGAACTCGCTTATTCATTCCATCAGAATTAAAAACAGAACTTCGTATCGCAACGGAAAAGGAATGGGAATTCATATTCCGAAAGTTGAACTCAAACCGCATCCGCAGGCAGACGAAGTGAATTTGACTGTAAGCGATGAAGAACTTTTGAAAATCGGAAAGTTGGGAATCGTTGATAGAATTGATGAAAACGGAAATGAAATTCGCCGCGGTTCGCTTGCATTGGATTTAGATTATTTGAAAACGATACAGAACTATTTCAAAACATTAGGAAGAAATCCCACCGATGTTGAACTCGAATCACTTGCACAAACGTGGAGTGAGCATTGTAAACACACAATCTTCGCCGCGCAGATTGATGACATTGAAGACGGAATTTTCAAACACTACATCAAACGGGCAACGGAAGAAATCCGAAAAGCAAAAGGGGAAAATGATATTTGCGTTTCTGTTTTTCACGATAATGCCGGTGGAATAATTTTCGATGAAAATTTTGTCGTAACTGATAAAGTGGAAACGCACAACACGCCATCTGCGCTTGACCCGTTTGGCGGCGCAGTTACAGGAATTCTCGGAGTAAATCGCGACACAATCGGATTTGGAAAAGGAGCAAAACCAATTTTGAATCGCTTTGGATTTTGTTTTGGTTTTCCCGATGATGAACAACAACTCTATCGCGATAAAGAAAAAAATAATCCGCTTCTTCTTCCGAAAAGAATTATGGAAGGAGTGATTGAAGGTGTAAATGTTGGTGGAAATTGCAGCGGTATTCCAACGCCGCAAGGATTTTTGTATTTCGATGAACGCTACAAGGGGAAGCCGCTTGTGTTTGTAGGAACAGTTGGATTGATTCCTCGCACTAGTCGTTCTGAGCGAAGCGAAGAATCTCCCAAATCGGACAACCATTCACTTATTGAAAAGCAAACACAAGTCGGCGATTACATCGTAATGATTGGCGGAAGAGTTGGTCAAGATGGAATTCACGGCGCAACATTTTCTTCCGAAGCGTTGAATGAAGCAAGTCCATCAACCGCAGTGCAAATCGGCGATGCAATTACACAAAAAAAACTTTCCGATGCAATTGTAAAAGAAGCGCGAGATTTGAATTTGTTCAACAGCATTACGGATAACGGCGCAGGTGGACTTTCATGTTCCGTTGCAGAAATGGCGAAAGAGTGTGGCGGATGTTTTGTCGAATTGGAAAAAGTTCCGACAAAATATCCCAATCTTCCTCCATGGAAAATCTGGATTTCGGAATCGCAAGAACGGATGACGCTCGCAATTCCAAAACAAAAATGGAAAACATTTTTTGATTTGATGACACGACGCGGAGTGGAAGCAACAATTATCGGCGAATTTACCAACAGCGGAAAATGTGTTGTTACATTCAACGGAAAAGAAGTGATGAATGTTGATTTGGATTTTCTCCACAATGGATTGCCGAAAAAGAAATTAGTAAGTAGTAATCAGCAGTCGGCAGTCAGCAGAGAGCAAAGAGCTGAGAACACTTCTATTACTCCATTACTCCATTACTCCATTACTCCAACAGGTAACTCACAACTCGCAACTCGCAACTCGCAATTTTTTCAACTTCTCTCCCATCCAAATATTTGCAGCACAGAATTCGTTTCACAACAATACGACCACACAGTTCAAGGAACAACAATCATAAGTGGGTTGCAAGGAAAAGGAAGAGTGAACGGAAACGCAAGCGTGATTCGCCCGCTCTTTAATTCGTGGAAAGGAGTTGCTGTTTCGCAAGCGTTGTATCCGCATCTTACCGAATCAAATCCATATGCAACTGCAGGAATAACCATTGACCAAGCAATTCGAAACCTTGTCGCAGTTGGAGTTTCCCTCAATCACATTGCATTGCTTGATAATTTTTGTTGGTGCGATCCCAACAATCCCGAACGACTATTTCAACTGAAGGAAACCGCGCGTGGATGTTATGATTTTGCTGTTGGATTCGGAACACCGTTTATTTCCGGCAAAGATTCGATGTTCAATGATTTTCATGGCTATAATGAACAAGGAAATGAAGTAAATATTTCCGTGTTGCCAACATTGTTGATTTCTTCCCTCGGAGTTGTGAATGATGTTCGCAAATGTGTTACGATGGATTTGAAAAGTGAAGAAGATGATATATTTCTTGTTGGAAATAATACAAAAGAAATTATTCCGAATATTTCCGAAACAATTTCAAACTGTAAAGTAATTGAAGAAGCAATTGATTATGAAATTCTTTCCTCATCGTATGCAATTGGTTTTGGCGGAATTGGAATTGCATTAACAAAAATGAGTATTGCAGGACAACTTGGAATTGATGTTCAACTCGATGAAGAATTTTTATTCGCAGAAACCCCATCACGATTTCTTGTAACTGTTACAAAAGAAAACGTAGAACAATTTTCCAAAATTGTTACAGAAAAAAATGTTACCGCAACAAAATTAGGAAGAGTTCTTTCTTTCAATAAATTTTCTATAAAGAATTTGAAGAATGAAAACGTAATTGAAACAACCGTTGAAGAATTAGAAATCACATACAAAAATACTTTTCTCGGATTCTAATGAACTCGAAACTCGAAACTCGAAACTCGAAACCCAAAACTTTTATCCTTTCCGGTTACGGACTCAACTGCGAAGAAGAAACAAAAACTGCATTTGAACTTGCCGGAGGAAACGCCGATATTATTCATATCAATGATTGGAATGAGAATAAAACTATCATCAATGATTATCAAATCTTTACAGTTCCCGGCGGATTTTCTTACGGCGATGATACCGGTTCGGGAAATGCGATGGCGAATAAAATCAGAAATCATTGCTGGGATGAATTGCTAAAATTTATTTCCGAGGATAAACTCGTTCTCGGAATTTGTAACGGATTTCAAGTGCTGGTCAATCTCGGTTTGTTACCGGCAATCAATAATGAATATGGAAAACGTAGTGTTGCATTGCTGCACAATACTTCTGCGCGTTATGTGAATCGTTGGATAAATGTAAAAACGACAAGCGAAAAATGTATCTTCACAAAAAATATTCCTCGAATGTTTATTCCCGTTGCGCATGGTGAAGGAAATTTCTTTGCAGAAGATGAAACACTTTCACAGTTGAAAGCAAATAATCAAATTGCTTTGCAATATATTCGTGTCAATGACTCGACTCGTCGAGAAGATGGAAATTTAGCAAACGGAGAATTTCCTTTCAATCCCAACGGCTCACTTGATGACATTGCAGGAATTTGTGATACAACTGGAAGAGTGTTTGGTTTAATGCCTCATCCCGAACGCGGAATGTTTTTTACACAACGACCGGATTGGACTTTGCTGAAAGAAAAATTCAAACGTGAAAAGAAAGAACTTCCGGAATTCAGTGATGGAATAGAAATTTTTAGAAATGCAGTGGAGTATTTTCAGTAATCATTTATTTCCTTTGTATATTTTGCAAGAAAATATTCGGCGCTATCGTCTAATGGTTAGGACAAGGCCCTCTCAAGGCTTTATTATAGATAAATAATCTTCGATTTCGTTTCATTTCTCACAATTTTCCTTCGACTGTAGAATAAACTGTAGAAAATATTCTATAGTTTCAATGGATTCACCAAAACTTTATTTAACTAAACGCAATAACGGTATATATTATATTGGTTATTATGAAAGCTCTAAACTCAAATGGAAATCGACAAAGTCGCGACTCAAAACTGAAGCACACATTCAGCTTTCTGATATCAAGAATTTTATTACCTCGAAACCAAAAGAAATATCTCTTCCTTTTTTTATTTCTGAATTTCTTTCATTTGCAGATCAGTCCTTTGCACGAAGCACTGGAATAATTTATCGGGTAGCATTTCGTCATTTGGAGAATGTTGCAGGTAATTTACCTTTAACAAATCTGCATGCTCAACACTTTGATAAATACAAAACATTCCGACTTTCGAAGGTTAAAGCCGTAACCGTAAACAAAGAGTTGAAAAATTTGAGAGCAGCATTCAATACTGCACTTCGATGGAAATACATCACGATAAATCCAATGTGTAATGTTACTAATTGTATTGAATCAGTACAAACTCCAGCATTCTTTACTAGAAAAGACTTTGATAGACTTCTGTCGTTAATCAAAGAACAATGGTTAAAGGAGATTGTTATTTTTGCAGTCTGCGCTGGAATGCGAAAAGGCGAAATTATCAACTTGAAATGGAATAACATTGATTTCGACCGGAGAACAATCACCATTGAATCCAATGCAACATTTAAAGTGAAAAATGGAAAACGGCGTGTTATACCAATGAATAATATCTGTTACCATCTTTTAAGAACTAGAAGTGAAAAAAATATAAGTGATTTTGTATTTTCCATAAATGAAAAACAAATTTATGGTTATTGGCTCACACACCTTTTTAAACGATATATACGATTGGCAGGGTTAAGTGAACGTTTAAAATTTCATTCTTTGCGTGCAACCTTTGCAAGTTGGCTGGTGATGAGTGGAACAGATATTTATGCAGTAAGTAAATTGCTTGGGCACAGCGATGTTTCAGTAACGACGAAGCACTACGCGCACTTGAAGCCAGAAACACTGACGAATGAAGTGAATAAAATATCGTTTGTGTTGAACTAAATAGCAAATCTAATAGGGGATGTGAAGTTGTGATGTTTATCACAAATACTCATTTATCAAAAAAAAAATATTTATGTTTCACTTGACTTTATGACTTGAATAGTCTATAATTAAGTAGAGAGAACAATGATAAAGCATACCCCTTAAAAATAAGTTATGTTTTTGACTTGACTTCAACTATTATATTAACGATATTAGAAGTAAGACATTAGGCAACTCCCCTCGACAACACGACCTTCGACAATCGGAAACATCCGAAACTTCACAACAGACAATTTGATTTACAATACTCCCCGGCAGTAATGCGCCGGGGATGTTGTAATTTGTAATTGCAACTCGACAACAGGCAGATCCGAGAGAATGTCTTTCGTTTCAAACTCTTAACATTACATTCAAAATACACATATGAACAATACTTATACAAAT